>Ga0207657_10000905_pt1 | contig 31326 bp, 30 predicted proteins | sample KBSC33metaG_FD_184316 | JGI IMG/M metagenome (GOLD analysis project Ga0207657, IMG submission 184316) | Corn rhizosphere microbial communities from Kellogg Biological Station, Michigan, USA - KBS C3-3 metaG (SPAdes) (version 2) | ecosystem: Host-associated > Plants > Roots > Rhizosphere > Soil ...
CGATTCTCCGCTACGCCGTCTAGCGCGCCGGGCCGTGTGAGAGGATCGCGGCGATGAGGCGCCGCACCGGCACCGTGATCCTCGGCGCCGTCGGCCTCCTGCTCGTGCTCCTCTTGCCGACGACTGCGGCCGCCGACCTGCGCGACGAGCAGGCGCTCGCCGACCGCTACGCGCCCGTCGTCCGTCTCGTGGAGCAGACCGAGGAGTGCGGCCCCGGAGAGCCCTACGAGCCGATGGATGTCGACCGCATCTTCGGCCAGTCGACCGTCGCACTTCGTGGCCCGTGGAACGCGACCGACCTCGTGAAGATCGGGCCGTCGGCGAAAGACGTTGCCGGGCTCTACGAGTACCACCTCGACTTCCCGGGGAACGCGCTCGACCCCGGCTGCGACTACGAGCGCTGGGCGCGGCGGCTCACGACGGGCCACGAGCCCGTCGTCTACGCGCACGTCGCCACCGACCCGGGCAATCCGGGCGAGGTCGCGGTGCAGTACTGGTTCTTCTACCCCTTCAACGACTTCAACAACACGCATGAGGGCGACTGGGAGATGATCCAGCTCGTCTTCGACGCGCCCGATGCCGCGGCGGCGCTCGCGGAGGACGAGCCCGCCGAGGTCGGGTACAGCTCGCACGAGGGCGCCGAGCGGGCGGCCTGGGGCGACGACAAGCTCGACATCGTCGACGGCACGCACCCGGTCGTCTATCCGGCCGCCGGGTCGCACGCCAACAAGTACACGGCGGCGCTCTACCTCGGCAGCTCGGCGGAGGCCGGCGTCGGATGCGACAACACCCAGGGACCGCACCGCGAGCTCCGGCCGGTCGTGCGGACGATCCCGAGCGACCCTGCGGCGGCGGCCGAGGCGTACCCGTGGATCACCTTCGAGGGACGATGGGGCGAGCTGCAGCGAGCCTTCTTCAACGGGCCGACCGGCCCGAACATGAAGACGCAGTGGACCGCGCCGATGGAATGGGCGGCCGACTGGCGCGACCGAAGCTATGCCGTGCCGACCGGAGGGATCCTCGGGACGGGCGCCACCGACCTCTTCTGCTCGGGCGTCGAACGAGGCTCGGCCGCACTCTCGAAGCTGCTCCTGAACCCCGGCGCGACCGTCCTCGTACTCGGGTTGATCCTCGCGCTCCTCGTCTTCGCGGTCGTCAAGGCGACGTGGACCCCGGTCGCGCCGCTGCGGGTCGGCCGCCGCCGGTCATGGGGGCAGATCCTCTCCGTCTCGGGCCGGATGTACGTGAAGCGGTTCCGCCTCTTCGTGGGGCTCGGGCTCCTCCTGATCCCGATCACCGTGGTCATCGCCGCCGTGCAGTGGCTCCTGGTGTCGGGGATCGACGCGATCTCGAGCGTCACCGGCAGCCTCGCCGGCTCGCTCGCGTACATAGCCCTCGTCGTCGGGACGACGCTGACGTTGCTCGGCCTCGGGCTCGTCCAGGCGGCGACAGCGTGCGCGCTCGTCGAGATCGACGCCGGACGCGACGTCGGGCCGGTCGGTGCCTACCGGCTCGCGCTGCGCCGGATCCGGCCGTTGCTCGGCGCGATCGCGATCTTCGTCGCGGCGCTGGTGATCCTAACGACGAGCGTCGTCGGCATCCCGATTGCGGTCTGGCTCGCCGTCCGCTGGTCGCTGCTCGCGCCGGTCGTCGAGCTCGAGGGTCGGGGCCCGTACCAGGCGCTCCGCCGGAGCGGCGCGCTCGTGCGCGGCCGCTGGCTCCGGGTCGGATCGCTGGTCGGCGTCGGCGGGCTGGTCGCACTCGCCGCCGGCCCGCTCATCGGCGCGCTCCTGATCTTCCTCTCCAACTCGTCGCTTGCGGTCCTGAACCTCGTCGCCGGGGTCGTCTACGCGATCGCGTTGCCGTTCGTCGCGCTCGTGACCGCGTACGTCTACTTCGACGCGCGCACGCGGCTCGAGCTCGAGCCGCGCGACGTCCGCACCGAGCTTCCCGCGGAGGTCGCGATCGAGCCGGTCTGAGGCTTTCCCCAGGCGGTGGCGCCGCCTGTGGACACCTGTGGACAGGCGTTCGGCGTTCTCTGCACTTTGCGGAGAGTTCGCACCCCGACCTGTGGACGAAACCGCGAAACGCGCGTCTCGTGTGCGATATCCGATGCCTCCCCCATCGGCTCGGAGCCTCACGCGAGCCACGGAACGCAGACACCGTGGCTCCGGGGCGGCGGAAGGCACAAGTGCTCCGTCGCCCCTCCGAGCCGGCGCATCCGATCCGTAGAAAGCCGAGCGCCTTCGCGCCGATTCCCCGATGCCCGCGTCGCGCGGCCGGCGCACGATCGGGGGGTGACGAGCGACGACTTCTCGGTCCTGATCGCAGGCGGCGGCGTGGCCGCGCTCGAGGCGGCTCTGACGCTGCGCGAGGTGAGCGAGCAACGGGCGCGCGTCGAGCTCCTCGCTCCCGAGCCGACGTTCTGGTACCGCCCCGTGGCGGTGGCGGAGCCCTTCGGCCTCGGGACGGTGCGCCACTTCGACCTCGGCGCGCTCGCCGAGGACATCGGAGTCGGCCTGTCCCTCGGTGCGCTCGCTGCGGTCGACGTCGACCGGCGTGAGGCCCGCACCCAGGCGGGCGGGACGCTCCGCTACGACGCGCTTCTCATCGCCTGCGGCGCCGTGCCGCACGCCGCCATTCCGGGCGCCCTCACGTTCCGCGGCCCCGCCGACAGCGAGCGGATCCGCGAGTTGCTCGACGCGATCGACGGCGGCGACGTCGCGACGGTCGCGTTCGTCGTGCCGTGGGGCGCCACCTGGTCGTTGCCGGCGTACGAGCTCGCACTCATGACCGCGTCGTACCTCCAGGCCTCCGGCCGGCACGACGTCGAGCTCGCGATCGTCACGCCCGAGCTCCGTCCCCTTCAGCTCTTCGGCGACACCGCAAGCGAGGCAGTCCGCGGACTGCTGGACGAGGCCGGCGTGGCCTTCGTCGGAGGCTCGTACGCGGTCGAGCACGTCGACGGGAGTCTCGTGCTCCTCTCCGGAGAGGCTCTCTCGGTGGATCGCGTCGTCGCACTCCCGCGACTCCGCGGGCAGCGGATCGACGGCATACCCCAGACGCTCGAGGGCTTCCTCGACGTCGACGAGCACTGCCGCGTCGGCGGCACCGACGTCGTGTTCGCCGCGGGAGACATCACGAGCTTCCCGGTGAAGCAGGGCGGGATCGCCGCGCAGCAGGCCGCCGCCGCGGCCGAGGCGATCGCCGTGCTCGCAGGCGCGTCCCTGGTGCCCCATCCTTTCCATCCGATCCTCCGGGGCCTGCTCCTGACCGGTGCCGAGCCGCAGTATCTCCGGCGCGACCTCTCCGGTGGCCAGGAGCCGGACTGGGCCAGCTCCTCGCCGATCTGGTGGCCGCCGACGAAGATCGTCGGCCGGCGGCTCGCTCCGTTTCTCGCAGCGCTGACGGGCGAGATGCCCGTCTCCGGTCTCGAGCCCCCGGCGGGAGGGGTGCCGGTGGACCTGCCGCTCGACCCTCGCGCGCTCGAGCTCGGCCTCTCGAGCTCGGACGTGCCGCCGGCCTCGCCCGCGGCGGAGGCAAGGTCGGTCGGCACGGCGATGCGCTCGTGCCCGCCACTCGTCGAATCCAGGACGACGCTCGCGGAGGTGGCGCGCGGAATGCGCGAGCGCGACATCGGATCCGTGCTCGTGGTCGACGGTGAGCGGCTCGTCGGCATCCTCACCGCCCGCGACGTGCTCCGCGCGGTCGCCCACGGCGTCACCCCGGGCCATGCAGCCGTCGGGCGGTGGATGACGGCAAGCCCGATCACCGTGACGGCTTCGACGAGGCTCGACGCGGCAGAGACGCTGATGACGGAGTACGGCATCCACCACCTGCCCGTGGTGGAGGACGAGAAGCCCGTCGGGATCGTCGGGCTCCGGGACGTGACGCGATCGCGGCGCAGCCCGGACAGGCTCTCGATCGGACTGGGATTCTGAGGGAAGGAGAGGACCGTGGGAGAAAGCACCGTTCGGGTCGGCGACGTCATGACGCGCGACGTCGTCTCCGTGACGCCGGACACACCGCTCAAGGACGTCGCGGCAGCGATCGTCGAGCGCGGGATCTCCGGCCTGCCGGTCTGCGACGCGGACGGCGCCGTCGTGGGCGTGCTGAGCGAGGCGGACCTGCTCGTGAAGCAGGGCGGGTCGCCCGAGAGATCCGGCGGGCTGTTCGCCTGGCTCGTCGAGACGGCGAGCGCGCCCGATCTCGCGAAGCTCCGCGCGCACACGGCCGGCGAGGCGATGACTTCGCCGGCGGTCACCGTCGAGACTGCCAGCCCCGTCTCGGAGGCGGCGCGGACGATGGTCTCGCTGGGGGTCAACCGGCTCCCGGTGGTGGAAGACGGACGGCTCGTCGGCATCGTCACGCGTGCCGACCTCGTCCGGCTCTTCACGCGCAGCGACGAGGAGATCGCGCGGGACATCCGGCAGGACGTGGTCAAGCGACTCTGGATCGCTCCGGAGCGAATCGAGATCGAGGTCGAGCAGGGCGAGGTCGTTCTGCGCGGCGAGGTCGACACCGAGGTCGAGGCGGGGCTGCTCGAGAAGCGCATCCCGCTCGTGGCCGGCGTGGTCGGCGTCCGCTCCGAGCTCTCGTGGGCTGTCGACCGGTCGGGCAACTCGAACCGGCGGTAATCTCTCGAGGCGAATGACGCCGAAAGGGAGGCCGATGACCCGTGCACGTACGCTCGCCGCCGCGCTCGTGGCGGGAATCGCGGTCGTCGCCGCCGGGTGCGGCGGGAACGACCAGTCGGAGTCGGCCGCCACGCAGTGGGCCGGTGACGTCTGCACCGCGGTCAACACGTGGCGCAGCGACATCTCCACGACCGCCAGCTCCGTCACGAGCAACCCGACGCGCGCGGGCCTCCAGCAGGCTGCCGACGAGGCGAAGAGCACGACGGAGACGCTGGTCGACACCCTGAAGGGCCTCGGCGCCCCCGACACCGAGTCGGGCGACCAGGCGCGCAGCGCGCTCGACACCCTCTCGTCCGGGCTGCAGGGCGACCTCGACACGATTCAAAAGGCGGTGCAGGACGCCTCCGGCGTCCAGGGTCTGCTCGGAGCCGTGTCCGAGGTCAGCGCCGCACTCGCGAACGTCTCGTCCGAGCTCTCCGACGCGCTGGACGAGCTTGGCTCGCTCCGCGACGTGGACGACCAGCTTCGGCAGGCGTTCACCGATGCGGAGTCGTGCGACGGGCTGCTTCCCTCCGGCTCGTAGGCGAAGGCACGTGGCCGGCCGCATCGTCGTCGGCGTCGACGGATCGGCCCACGGCCGCCATGCGCTTCGCTTCGCCCTGTCGGAGGCGGCCCTGCGCGGCGCCGGGGTGGACGTCGTCAGCTCGTGGGCCGTCCCGCCGCTCGCCGCGACGGGTGTCGGGCTGATGTCCGCCTTCGACCTCATGCGCGCCGAGCTGGGCGACTCGGCGCGTCAGGTGGTGGCCGGCGAGCTCGCGGACGCGGCCGAGCCCGCTTTCGGCCTCGAGATCGAGCAACGTGTCGCCGAGGGCGACGCGGCCGGGGTGCTCGTCGACGCGGCGGCCGGAGCCGATCTTCTCGTCGTCGGCTCACGCGGTCGTGGAGGCGTCACGGGAACGGTCCTCGGATCCGTCTCCCGCGCCTGTCTCCAGCATGCGCCCTGCCCCGTCGCGGTCGTGCACGACGCAGGCCCGACCGAGCGGTCGCGGATCGTCCTCGGCGTCGACGGCTCGCCGGGGGCGAGGGCGGCGCTGGAATGGGCGTACGCCGAAGCCGAGCTGCGCGACGTCGGCGTGTTCGCGGTGTGCGCGTACGACGAGCCGTGGGGGATCGCCGCTGCCGGCATGTCGAGCGCCGCCGCGGTCGCTGAGGTCCGCACCGCGCTCGCCGTGGAGGCCGAGGACGTGCTGGAGGCTGCCTACGCGGCGGCGCCCGACGGTGTCGGCGTGACGGGCGAGGCGGTCCGGCGTGCAGCAGGTCCCGCACTCGTCTCGGCGGCGGATGGATCCGCCCTGCTCGTCGTCGGCTCGCGGGGCCGCGGCGGGTTCACGAGCCTGCTCCTCGGCTCGGTCAGCCAGCACTGCGCCGCGCACGCGCGCGGCGTTGTGGTCGTCGTGCGACGGTGAAACGGGTGGGCGTCATGGCGTGCCCCTTCCTCCGTCTCGCTTGCCGGGCGGAATCGCGTGCTGGCGCCCGAGATCGAGCGCGATGCAGAGGATCAGCGTCGCCGTCCAGGCGTTGACGGGGTCGAACGTCAGGGGCTCACGGTCGCCGATCAGATCCGAGACGAGCCAGATGACGAACCAGATGAACGTCACGGTCGTGCCTCGGCGCCCGAGTGCCGACCCCTCGGTAATGAGAGGACGATCAGCCCGGCGGCGACCAGGGCGAGGAGCGCTCCCACGCCGAGCAGCGCTCCGCCGAACCACGGCAGCCCGTCGAGCTCGGCGCCGATGTCGAGACTCGTGTCGACGGCACGGGAGCCGTCGGCGTTCATGGCCACGAACGCCCAGCGTCCGTTCCGGAGATCCCAGTCGAGCGCGGTCTCGCCGGTTCCCGTCGCGGATGCAGCCCAGAACGTCTGCTCGCCGGGAGGGGTGGCGGGCGCGCCGCCCGGGCTGCGATCGTAGTCGCCGGGGTCGTCGCGCAGGTCGCCGACGACGTCGTGCGACACGCCGGCGAGGTAGCGCTGCACCTCCGCCTCCGGGCCGATGCCGACGAAGACGGGACGGTCGCTCCGGCTCCTGATCCGCACGGTGCCGACGAGGTCGTTCCAGGCCCAGTCGGGGCCGTCGAGGTCGGCGGTCTCGGAGACGAGCCCGTGCGTCGGTGTCACGAACGTGTGCGACGGGCTCGTCACGAAGCCGTCCTCGCGCTGTGTCTGGTCGATCACGAGCGCCGCTGCGCCTGCGGTGAGGGCGCCGAGCGCGATCAGCCCGGTGACCGCGCCGACCGCGAGCAGCGCGATGCGGCCGCCGCTCCAGCCACCACCACCCGCGGCTCCCGTGCCCGTCGCCAACGGCGCCGGCGCCACCTCGTCGGGCGCGGGAGCGCCGGGCTCCGAGCCGCCCTGGTCGAGCCGGAACGGCGGGTAGACGTCCGTCATCAGCGCCGCGTAGCCGGCGACGCGGAGCGCCCAGCGGTCGAGACCGACCACGAGGTCGAAGATCCCGCGCGGGTAGCGCCCGGTGAACAGCAACGCGACGCCCGCGATCAGGACGAGTAGCCCGATCAGCCCGCCGCCCCAGGTCCAGCCCCAGTGCTCGCCTTGCCACGCGAGCCAGCTGCCGCCGCCCGCGATGACGCCGACGATCAGGTACTGCGGGATCGCGAGGAGCCACCACTTGACGAGGACGAGGCCCCGCGACAGCCGCTCGGGGTACTCGACGTCGAGCGAGGCCGGGTAGTCCGCTTCCGCGCTCAGCGTGAACGGCGGGTAGCGGTCGGTCCCGAGCGCGCCGTACGTGTAGAAGCCGACGCGCCACGTCCAGCGCAGCACACCGACGTTGAAGTCGAAGAGCGAGCGCGGGTAGCGGCCCGTGAACAGGATCGCGAAGAACGCGACCACCCCGAGCAGGAAGAACGCGATCCAGAGGAACACGAGGACGATGTAGTGCGGGATCGCGAGCAGCCACTTGACGAGCCACAGCCAGCGACTGGGCTCCCCTTCGAGCCTGCCCTCGACACGGACGGGATAGGACGGGACGGCGGACATCGACTCCTCCTCTTGGAACCTCGGCTCAGCTCAGCTCAGCCTACGACGCCAAAGGGTGGCGGCGTGTACCGCGCGACGCACCGCGTGTCCAGGCCGTCCGCGGTCCCACGCTCGACGAACTGCTGCGCGACCCGCGCGGTGCAGCCGAGCTGCAGTGCGCCGTGCCCGGCATGCGGGACGACCACGGTGCGGCTCGCGGGCAGCTCGCGGCGGGCGTTGCGGACGTTCTCGAGCGGATCCTGCGGGTCGTCGCCGCCCACGACGAGCAGCACCGGGACGTCCGAGCGGACGCGCGCCCTCGACCAGGCCGGCTGCGCGGCCTTCGGCATCGCCGAGCACACGGCCCCCACGAGCGCTGCGTCGGCCGCCGTGCGCTCCGCGAGGTACGTCCCACGCGCCGCCGCCTGCGTCCGCGCCGGATTCCACCGGGCCCACGGCTCGTTGCAGACGATCGACCAGAACATCAGCCGTCTCGTCTCCACGCCGCCGGTTCCGTTCTCGTCCATCGCGAGGGCGAGCGGATCCCAGTCGCCGACGGCGGCGCGGTGTGCGATCCAGGGGATCCGCGCCGCGCCCTCGGGCGTCCGCGTCAGCGCCTGGAGTGCTCCGGCCGCCTCCGCCGGGCGGATCACGATCCCGTTCGCGCGCACGGGCGCGCGCCGCAGCGTCGCGATCAGCTCGAACGCCTCGCTGCGGACGCGCGGGTAGGCTCGGCCGCAGCGGGGCGACGCCGCGCAGCGCGAGAGGATCGAGCGGAGCGACCGCTCCCCGTTTCGCGCCCAGAGCTCGAAGATCGGGACGTCGAGGAGCGTCCCGCCGTCGAGGATCGCCGTGCGCACGAGGTCGGGGTGCTGCGCGAGGAGATACTGCGCTGCGGTCGCGCCGTAGGAGACGCCGTAGACATCGACCTGCTCGTAGCCGAGCGCGCGCACGACCTCGGCGACGTCCTCCATCGCGGGCACGGTCGTGTACTGCCTGACGTCCTCGTCGAACCGCGCGACACATGCCCTGACGTAGGCGCGGATCGCCTTCGCGTCGGCCCCGAGCGGCCTCTTCGGCACCGGGCAGTCGAGCCGGTTCGAGGAGCCCGTTCCGCGCTGGTCGACGAGGACGATGTCGCGGGTCTCGTTCGTCGCGGAGAAGAGTTGTCGCACCCCGACCGCGCCCGCGATCGCCGATCCGCCGGGCCCGCCCGCGAGGTAGAGCAAAGCGTCCGGCCTCGATCGCCCGTCGCGCGCGGGCACGACCGCCAGGCGAAGCGGGATCGTCCTGCCGTTCGCGATGCCGCGGTTCTCCGGCACCCGGAACCTGCCGCACCTCGCCTGCACTCCGCCGGCGAGCGTGCACGCCCTGAGCGGAGTCGCGCTCGGGCGGGCGGCGCCGAGCGGCACGAGCGCGAGCGCGGCCGCGAGGACGAGCCCGAGACGGTGCGCGGGCTGCGTCCATCCGGCCGCGCGTCGCGTCATTGCAGGCTGCGTTCCGCGAGCACGCGCGCCACGTCGAGCGTCGAGAGAACCCCGACCGGCCTACCGGACTCGTCGACGACGAGCAGGTGGGCGACGGCGTGCTCGGTCATCATCTGCGCCGCGCGCTGCAGGGTGTCGTCGGGACCGATCGCGAGCGCGGGCGTCGCTGCCGATCCGCCGGCCGACTGCGCGTCCAGGTCACGGACGCCCGCCGCAGCGACGAGGTCGAGATCGGAGATCACGCCCCAGACCCCGAGGTCGTCGGCTTCGGTGACGACCACGCAGTGAACGCCGCGACCCGCCATGAGCTCGGCGACGGCCGACAGCGGCGTGTCCGCGGAGCAGGAGAGGACTCCCTCGTGCATCGCGTCGCGCACCCTCGTCTCCTCGAGCCCGATCGCGCCGGATGTGACTGCCCTGGCGTCCATCGCAACCCCTTTCCTGTCTTCTGCCTGAAGGTTGAGGCGGTCGCGCCGGCGTCGCATCAGCGGTCCGCCGGATCGGGGCCGTGGGGAACTACCCATGCGTCGGCCGGTGCGAGGCGCGACGCTGGGTGTCGTGGCGGCGATGCCTCACGAGCGGGAGAATGCGCGGGTGACCGACGTCGTCGACGTGATCCTCCGCGACGGAAGCACCCTGCGGCTCCGCCCGCCCGCCCGCGCGGACGCCGACGCGATCCTCGACTTCTTCCGAGCCCTCTCCGAGCAGAGCCTCTACATGCGCTTCCACGGGTTTCCGTCGCTCGGGCCCGAGGTCGTCGAGCAGGTGCTCGAGTCGGACTGGGTCGAGCGCGGCGCGCTGCTCGGTTCGCTCGTCGAGGACGGGTCGGAGCGGGTCGTCGCGCTTGCGAACTACACGCGGCTCCGCGATCCCACCACGGCCGAGACGGCGTTCGCGGTGGCGGATACGTTCCAGCGCCGCGGCGTGGGCACGCGCCTCGTCGAGCAGCTCGCCGAGCGGGCGGCCCATCACGGCATCGAGCGGTTCGTCGCTCTCGTGCTGCCCGACAACCGGCGGATGCTCGGCGTCTTCGAGGCGCTCGGCTTCGAGCTGACCCGCGAGCTCGCGGGTGGGGAGGTCGAGGTCGCGTTCCCGATCGGGCGTACCGAGCGGTTCGAGGAGCGCCTCGCCGAGCGCGACCATGTCGCCGTCGCGGCATCCCTGCGTCCGTTCTTCGAGGCCCGCAGCGTCGCCGTGATCGGCGCGTCGAGACGGCGCGGCACGATCGGCGGTGAGCTCTTCCGCAACATCATCGACGCCGACTTCGAGGGTGCGGCCTATCCGGTCAACCGCGACGGCGCGTCGGTCGCGGGAGTGCGGGGCTACCGCTCGGTCGCCGAGATCCCCGATCCGGTCGACGTTGCCGTGATCTGCGTGCCGGCGGCGGGCGTGGTCGATGCCGCCCAGGAGGCGCTCGAGCACGGAGTCCGGGCGCTCGTCGTCATCTCGGCCGGGTTCGCCGAGACGGGGAGCGACGGTATCGAACGCCAAGAGCGGCTGCTCGCGCTCGTCCGCGCGCACGGGGCCCGCCTGATCGGGCCGAACTGCCTCGGGATCTCGGTCGCCGGGCCGAGCCTCAACGCCACGTTCGCCTCGCGCTCGACGCCGCCCGGCAACATCGGCTTCTCGTCGCAGAGCGGAGCGCTCGGCCTCGCGCTGCTCGAGGCGGCGGTCACGCGCGGTCTGGGTCTCTCGGCGTTCGTCTCGATCGGGAACAAGGCCGACGTCTCGACGAACGACCTGCTCGAGTGGTGGGAGGACGACGCGTCGACCGAGGCGATCCTGCTCTACGTCGAGTCGTTCGGGAATCCGCGCCGGTTTGCCCGTATCGCGCGTCGCGTCGCGCGCCGCAAGCCGATCCTCGCGCTCAAGAGCGGTCGCTCGCAGAGCGGCCAGCGCGCGGCGAGCTCTCATACGGCGGCGCTCGCCGGCTCCGACGCCGCCGCCGACGCGCTCTTCCGGCAGGCCGGCGTCATTCGCGCCGAGACCCTCGAGGAGCTCGTGGACGTCGCCTCGCTCTTCTCCGCGGGCGGCCGGCTCGACGGCCGCTCGGTCGGGATCGTGACCAACGCCGGCGGCCTCGGGATCCTCTGTGCCGATGCGTGCGAGGCCGCAGGTCTCGAGCTCCCGGCGCTCGGCGACGAGACCGTGACCGCGCTGCGGGCGGTGCTTCCCGCCGAGGCCAGCGTCGCGAACCCCGTCGACATGCTCGGCGGCGCGACCGCCGCGACCTATGCCGCGGTGATCCCGCACGTCCTGGCCGACCCGCACGTCGCCGCGTGCGTCGTTCTCTTCGTGCCTGCCGTCAGCGCCACGGCGGACGAGGTCGCGGCCGCCGTCGTCGACGCCGTCTCGGAGGCAGGATCGGACAAGCCGGTGCTCGCGGTGATCATGAGCTCGGAGGGGACGCCCGCCGCGCTCCGGACGGCGAGCGGCGTCGCGTCGTTCAACTACCCGGAGTCCGCCGCACGCGCGCTCGGCCGCGTCGCCGACCGCGCATCCTGGCTGCGCCGTCCGCAAGGTGCGGTTCCTGCGCTGCAGGGAATCGAGCGAGCACGCGCCGAGGCGGTCGTCGACGCGGCGCTCGAGGGCTCCGACGACACGTGGCTCGACCCCGCGGCGACCCGCGACCTGCTCGAGGCGTACGGGCTGCCCCTCGTCCCCGAGCGCGTGGCCGGCTCCGCCGACGAGGCAGTGGCCATTGCGCGTGAGCTCGGCTTCCCGGCCGTCGTCAAGACCGCAGCGCCCGGCGCCCACAAGACCGAGACCGGCGGGATCGCGCTCGACCTCGCCGACGAGGAAGCGGTCGCAGCCGCCGCGGCGCGCATCGGGCCGCCGGTGATCGTCCAGCCGATGCTCGCGGGCGGCGCCGAGCTGCTCGCCGGCGTGGTGCAGGACCCCGTCTTCGGCCCGCTCGTCGCGTTCGGCCCCGGCGGTGTGTTCGCCGAGCTGATCGGCGAGGCGGCGTTCCGGATCGCGCCGCTGACGGACATCGACGCCGAGGAGCTCGTCGACGGCGGCAAGGCGGGCCGCCTCGTCTCCGGCTTCCGCGGCGCCCCGGCGGCCGACCGCGCCGCGCTCGTCGATCTCGTCCTGCGCCTCGCGCGGCTCGGTGAGGACCTTCCCGCAGTCGCCGAGCTCGATCTGAACCCCGTGCTCGCGCTCCCCGACCGCTGCGTCGCCGTCGACGCCCGCGTCCGCGTCCGGCGCCCGGACACGGTGGCTCGGACCAAGAGCTGGTAAGGAACTCGTGGGGTCTGGCACCCGTGGGGTGCCTGACCCCCGTGGCGCGTTGCCATCGAGTGCTCGCTGGGGTCGTGGGCATCGCCGGGGTCAGGCACCTTTGGTGCCAGACCCCACAAAGACCCTCGTGCGTAGTTCTCCACAGGTCGGAAGCGGGGTTTCGCAGCAGTCCGTCGGCGACCAATCCCTGATGGCGCAGCGGCGCCCGGCGACGAAGCTCCGGGCATTCGATCAGTGATCCATCGGGAGGAGGAGTGATGAACACCAGAAGGCTTCTCGAATGGGGCGGCCTCGCAGCGAGCGTCGTCCTGATCATCTTCGGCGCCGCTGCCCTCTACATGGGATTCGACGGCCGCAGCACCGTGCAGGACAGCCTGAAGCAGGAGCAGATCTTCTTCGGCGAGGCGTCCGACCCCGCCGTCGCGAAGTACGCCGACCAGTGGGCCGGCCAGCAGGTGAAGACCGGCGAGCAGGCCCGCGCGTTCGCGAACATCATGCGCACGCACACGCTCGAGTCGAGTGGTGGGCTGACCTACGCGCAGATGGGCCGCTTCCAGTCGGCAGCGAACCCCTCCGACCAGAAGGGCACGAACGACGAGGCAGCAGCCGCGAAGGACCCGAGCGGCCAGCCGATCGCGAACGGCGCCCGGAACCTCTGGGTGACCGAGACGGCGCTGACCACGGCGCTCAACACGAGCTACATGGCCTCGCAGCTCTCGGTCTTCGGGATCGTCGTCGGGATCGCGCTGCTCCTGACAGGCGGCGGACTGATGATCCTGGCACTCGCAGTGCTCGGCGGACGGTTCCGTGAGGAGGCCGCCGGGACAGCCGGGGTCACGACGAAGGTGGCCATCGGCCACTGATCGCTCCGACCTCCCGGAGTGAGACGAGAGGGCGGCCCCCGGGCCGCCCTCTCTACGTGGCGGAACCCGAGCGTGGGGAAACCCCTGGTTCCCCACGTGCCCCCTCCTCCGGGAAGCGCCGCAGCAGACGCCGCCTGGCCTCCCGGGCGGCGAAGCCGCCCTCCGGCCGCAACGGTGAGCGATCCGGCCCAGGTGACGACTCGGTGCCCGGTGTCCGACTTCAGTCGGACACCTTCCGCCGAACGCGGCGCTACGTACTTCCCCGCACGCGAATGCGGCTCGCAGCGGACGACTGCGGGATCGCGCTCCGCCACCATGCAGTGCATGTCAGCGCAACCGCGGAAGATCATGGTCGCCTACGACGACTCGGACGCTGCGCGTCGCGCACTCGACCGGGCGGCGGACCTCGCCGGGTACGGGTCGTCGCTCACCGTCGTCAGCGTCGCACGCGACGGCGGCCGCTACCAGGCGGGGCCGCTCGACCAGGCCCGCGAGCAGCTCGTCCGGCGGCAGGTGGCCGCGACGTACCTCCAGCCGGTCGGCGAGCCCGCCGTCGAGCTGGTCGACGCCGCCCGCGAGCTGGATGCCGACCTCGTCGTCCTCGGCCGCCGCAGCCGGTCGCTGCGCCGCGTCGTGCTCGGCTCCGTCAGCGCGAAGGTCGTGCGGAACGCGCCGTGCGACGTCCTCGTGGTTCGCTGAGGCGAGTCACCCCTCGATGAGGCCGTTCTCGAGCGCGTAGCGGACGAGCTCCGCGCGGCTCGACAGGCGGAGCTTCTGCATGATGTGCGCCCGGTGCGTCTCGGCGGTGCGCACCGAGATGTAGAGCATCTTCGCGATCTCCTGATTGGTGTGACCCAGGGCGAGGAGCCGCAGCACCTCACGCTCGCGCTCGGACAGAGGATCGGCCGCGGCCCGCTTTCGCTCCTCCGCCTCGGCCGCGACGAGGCGCGCGCCGAGCGCAGGGTGGACGTACCGCTCTCCTGCTGCCACGGCCCGGATCGCGCCGACGACCTCGGTGTCCGCTGCCTCCTTGAGGACGTATCCAGCCGCGCCGACCTCGAACGCCTCGCGGACGTAGCGCGGGTCGTCCTGCATCGAGAGCACGAGCACCTTCACGTCGGACGACGCCTGGAGGACGGCCGGCATCCCCTCGATGCCCGACTTGCCCGGCATCACGAGGTCCATGACCACCACGTCGGGCTTGTTCGAGATCGTCTCGAAGACGGCCCGGTCGGCCGATTCGGCCTCTCCGACGACCTCGATGTCCGCCTCCGCGTCGAGCACCCGGCGCAGGCCGGAGCGAAGGATCGCGTGGTCGTCGACGAGGACGACGCGGATCGTCATGCGACGTCCTCCTCCGGCAGCGGCGCGGGCGCCACGTGCACCTCCGCGACGACCGTCGTGCCGGCGCCAGGCGACGTCTCGACGGTCAGGCGACCGCCGACGAGCTCGACGCGCTCGCGCATGCCGGTGAACCCGAGCGCGCCCGCGCGCACGGCCTCGGGGTCGAACCCCTGCCCGTCGTCCTCGATCACGACTACCGCCGCTGCCTCCTTGCGCACGAGCGTGATGCTGACACGGTGGGCGGCTGCGTGCTTGACGACGTTCGTCAGCCCTTCCTGCACGATCCGGTACAGGGCCGTCTCCGCCTCGGGCGGCAGGCGGCGATCGCCGAGCCGGGCCTCGAGGTCGACGACGAGATCGGACTGCTCCGAGAGATTGGAGGCGAGGCGCTCGACCGCGGGCACGAGCCCGAAGTCGTCGAGCGCGCTCGGGCGCAGCTCCACCGCCAGGCGTCGCACGTCCTGCAGCGTCGCGGCGACGAGCTCGCGAATCGACGCCGTCGCCTCCCGCGCCTCGTCCGTCTCGACGACGTCGTCGAGATGCTTGAGGCCGAGCAGGATCGACGTCAGCGCCTGGCCCGTCTCATCGTGCAACTCCCGCGCGAGCCGCGCCCGCTCGAGCTCCTGGGCGTCGACGGCGCGTCGTAGCGCGTCGCGGCTGACGCGCTCCGAGAGGTCGACGGCGATCGCGGCGCGCGACACGAGCGACTCGGCCAGACGGACGTCGGACTCGTCGAAGCGCGCGTCCGTCCCCAGCTTGTCGTGCACGACGACGACGCCGATCGGCGCGCCCCGCACGGTGAGCGGCAGGTACATCGCCGAGGTGACGCCGAGCTCGCGCGCGACGCGCTGGTCGACCTCGGGGTCGTCGACCATGGCGTCGACGCGCTCCGTGTGGCCCCGTTCGAGCACGCGCCCGACCTTGCTCGCACTTTGATCGATGGCGATGCCGACCAGGTCGTCGCGGCCCGCGGCCGCCCGGACCGCGAGCGAGCCGCGGGCGTCCGGGAGGGCGATCAGCACGATCCTGGCCCCGACGAGCTCCCGCATCCGCCGGGCGACGAGGTCGAGGAGCGGCTCGAGCTCGACCTCGGATGCGAGAGCCGCGCCGATCTCGTTGAGACCCTCCAGCTGGCGCAGCCAGCGGGTCGACGACTCGTAGAGACGCGCGTTCTCGATCGCGACGGCCGCCTGCGCGGCGAGCAGCTGCGTGAGCTCCTCATCCTCGGAGGTGAAGTCCTGCCCGCCGGCCTTCTCGGTGAGGTAGAGGTTGCCGTAGGCGACGCCGCGCAGGACGATCGGGACGCCGAGGAACGTCCGCATCGAGGGGTGGTTCAGCGGGAACCCGACTGATCGTGGGTCGTCCGCGATGTCGTGGAGCCGGAGCGTCGTCGCCTCGCGGATCAGGACGCCGAGCAGGCCCCGCCCCCGCGGGAGCTCGCCGATCGCCTCCTTGGTCTCGACGTCGACGCCGGTCGTATAGAAGCCCTCGAGGCCGCGGCCGGCGGGGTCGATCACGCCGAGCGCGGCGTACCGCGCGTCCGTCAGCTCGGCCGCGACGTCGACCAGCCGCTGGAGCAGCGCCTCCAGCGAGAGCTCCGAGGTGAGCGCGATCCCGGCTTCGACGAGGCGGCGGAGCCGTCCCGGCTCCGCCCGCACCGCATTCGAGACGCGCGGCTCCTGCATGGCGCCGTTTGTACCAGCGCCGACACCGAGGCGTAGCCGACGGTCAGGCAGGCAAGAGCCACACCGTGGCGAGCGTCGCGCCGAGGAGCGCGACGACGCACCACAACCCGAACGCGAGGTCGGAGCTCGAGCGGGGACGCGGCGGCTCGGGAGCCGGTCTCACGCGGCCTTCCGCTCCGCGGCACGCTCGCCACGCACGGCGAGCACCTCGAGCTCGATCGTCCCACGGGGTGTCTCGACGTCGACGACGTCGCCCTTCCGGCGTCCGAACAGCGCCCGGCCCACCGGAGCGGCGAGCGACACGCGTCCGTTGCCCACGTCTGCCTCGACCGCGCCGACGAGCTCGTACTCGGCCACCTCGCCCGTCGCGTTGTCCCGCACGCGCACGGACGTCCCGAGGCCCGCCACACCGTCGCGCGACGGGGCGACGACCCGCGCGTTCGCGACCTGCGCCTCGAGAACAGCGATCCGCCGCTCGAGCTGCCCGTGCTCCTCGAGGAGGTCGATCAGCGCCGGGTTCTCGGCGACGTCGCCGTCGTTTCGCGCCGTGCGGAAGCGCTCGGCGAGCTCCTGGCGGCCGACGTCGCGAAGTCCCTCGAGCTCCTGCTCGAGCCGCGCCAGGCCGCCGGCCGTGATCAGCGTGCCGTCCTCGACGTCGTGCTCCATCGGCACCGCGCTCATCGCAGACTCCTCTCGCTCGCAATTCGACGGGGCCAGACGTGATCGGCCCCGTGCAAGGAGTCTCGCCACGCGGGCCGCCCGGCGCCATGGGGTCTCGAGCCCATCTGAATCGGCAGCCGGGCGGCTACCGTCGGTCGGATGAGAGTGGGTCTGTTCTGGCGCGTCTTCGCGGTCAACGCAGGCTTCCTCGCGCTCCTGGCCGTCCTGTTGCTCGTCACGCCGGTGACGATCAGCGCGCCGATCGCGCTCACCGAGGCGGCGATCGTCCTCGTCGCGCTGGCTCTCACGCTGGTTGCGAACGCGATCCTCCTGCGCAGGACATTCCGACCACTCGACCGGCTGGTGCGCCGGATGGCCTCCGTCGACCTGGTGCAGCCGGGGCAGCGACTGGAGGTCGAGCACGACGACGAGGTGGGCCGCGTCGTCGACGCGTTCAACGGGATGCTGGCCCGTCTGGAGGCCGAGCGGCGCAAGAGTGGCCGGCGGGTGCTCGCGGCGCAGGAGGCCGAGCGGGTCGGCATCGCGCGTGACCTCCACGACGAGGTCGGGCAGGCGCTGACCGGAGTCCTCCTGCAGCTCGGCTCGATCGCGGTCTCCACGGCGCAGGCCGAGGACGAGCTCGAGCAGGCGCGTGATTCCGTCCGCAGCGCCCTCGACGAGGTGCGGCGGATCTCGCGGGAGCTCCGGCCGGAGATGCTCGCCGACCTCGGCCTGGTGAGCGCCCTGACCGAGCTGACGCGGACGTTCGGGCGCGCGGCCCGTGTCCGGGTCGACACGCGCCTCGACCACATGCTTCCACGCCTTGCGCCCGAGACCGAGCTCGCGCTCTATCGGATCGCGCAGGAGAGCCTGACGAACGTCGCGCGGCACGCGCGTGCGAGCCGTGTCGGCGTCGACCTGGCCTCGGATGCAGCGAGCGTCGTCCTCGTCGTCCGCGACGACGGGGCGGGTTTCGACGGCGACCGGATGGGGCACGGCGGCCTCCGCGGGATGCGCGAGCGTGCGGTGCTCGTCGGCGGTGCGCTCGAGCTCCGCGAGCCGGACGGAGGAGGCGTCGAGGTGCGCGTCGAGGTTCCGGCACGCAGGAACGGCGATCGCTGATGCCGATCCCGCTCGTCACCCGGATCCTGGTCGCCGACGACCATGCGCTCGTCCGCTCCGGATTGCGCAAGGTGCTGGACACCCAGCCCGACCTTCGCGTCGTCGCCGAGGCGCAGGACGGCGCCGAGGCGGTCGAGCGCGCGCTGGCGGAGGACGTCGACCTGGCGATCCTGGACGTCTCGATGCCGCGTTTGACCGGCATCCAGGCGGCCGCGCAGCTCCAGCGGGAGCGGCCCGAGCTCCGCGTGCTGATGCTCTCGATGCACGACAGCGAGCAGTTTCTCTTCGAGTCGCTGCGGGCAGGCGCGTCCGGATACGTCCTCAAGTCCGGCGCCGACACGGACGTCGTCGACGCCGTCCGCGCCGCGATGCGCGGCGACTCCTTCCTCTACCCGTCTGCGGTTGCGACGCTCGTACAGGACCATCTCGATCGCGACGCCGCGGGCGAGAGGCCGTTCGACGTCCTGACGCCGCGCGAGCTCGAGGTCGTCAAGCTGATAGCGGAGGCATACTCGTCGAAGGAGATCGCACGCGAGCTCACGATCAGCGTGAAGACGGTCGAGCGCCACCGCGAGAACATCCTCGAGAAGCTCGGGATGCGCGACCGCGTCGAGCTGACGCGGTACGCGATCCGTCGTGGCCTCATCCAGCCGTGAGCGACGCGCATCCTGCCGGCGAGCCGGATGTTCGGATGAAGCGGGCGTACGACCCGGCCGAGCCGCGCGACGGGTATCGCGTGCTCGTCGACCGCCTCTGGCCCCGTGGGGTCTCCAAGGAGCGGGCACGTCTCGACGAGTGGGCGCGCGAGCTTGCCCCGAGCGCGGAGCTGCGCACGTGGTTCGGGCACGACCCAGAGCGATTCGCCGAGTTCGAGCGGCGGTACCGCGCGGAGCTCACCGCCCACGAGGAGAAGCTCGACGAGCTCCGGCGCCGGGCTCGGGAGGGGGCGCTCACCCTCGTCTACGGCGCCCGGGACGAGGAGCACAACGACGCCGTCGTGCTCGCCGAGCTCCTGCGCGAGCACCGCTGACGGTTGCTGCTTGCGCCCACGCCGACGCGGGGAGAGAATCGCCTTCGACAACCGCCAGGGAGTCGTGGTGCTCGAGTTCGGCCAACCTCAGGTAACCATCGCGATCGTCTTCGGCGTGCTGGCGCTCGCCATCGCGGTGCTCGCGCTGGTGATCGCCACCCATGCGAAGGAGGACATCCCGTACGAGGACGTGTCGCGCAAGGGCTACCGGTTCCGCCGCCCCTGGCTCGCGTTCCTGACCGCCCTCCTCGTGCTCACGGTGGGCACCTCGTTCCTCCTCCTGCCGTACGCGAGTGGTGGCCGCCCGGCAACCGTCGTCAAGGTGTCCGGCGGGCAGTTCTACTGGACGATCGACCCGGCGGTGCTCCCGGCCCACGAGAAGATCGCCTTCGACGTGACCTCGGTGGACGTCAACCACGGCTTCGGCGTCTACGACCCGGACGGTCGGCTGATCGGGTCGGTGCAGGCCATGCCCGGCTACGTGAACGACCTCCGCCTGACGTTCGACAAGGTGGGTGAGTACCGGATCCGCTGCTTCGAGTACTGCGGCCTGAGCCACCACAACATGATCGCCTCGTTCCGCGTCGAGGAGGGAAGAGAGTGATGGAAGCGCACGCCGCGTCCGTCGTCCATCCCTCGGGCACCGAGATCCTGGCCACCGCGCGCGTCGACGAGCGGCGCGTCGCGTGGCTCTACGTCTGCACGGGGCTGACCGTGTTCGGTGCGATGGGCCTCGCGGGGATTGCGATGCGCCTGAACCAGGCCGAGGTGATCACGCTCTCGGACTCGTGGTTCTACCGGCTGCTGACGCTCCACGGCGCCGGGATGCTCGTCGCCGCCCTGCTCGTCTCGATGGGAGCGCTCTGGTTCGTGCTCCGGACGACCGTGCCGCTCCACCTCGGCCGCATGCTCTTCAGCTACGCCGCGATCGTCTCCGGCGCCGTGCTCGTGGTGATCGCCACGCTGCTCGGCGGCTACGCGTCCGCCTGGACCTTCCTCTGGCCGCTGCCCTTCGACTCCTTCGACGCGTGGCGGCCGTGGTCGACCGACGTGTTCCTGGTTGGAAACCTGCTCGTCGGCGCCGGCTTCTTCGTCTACTGCCTCGATCTTCTGATGCAGACGTGCGCGACGTACGGCGGCCTCCAGCGCGCGCTCGGGATCTCCTACCTGCGCGACCGCGACGACTCACCCCCGCCACCCGCGGTGCTCGCCGCGATGGTGGTCGCGATCGAGGGGCTCATGGCCGGCGCCGCGGGCACGACGATCATCGTCGCGCTGATCGGCCACGCGATCGACTCGGGCCTCACGATGGACGCCCTCTGGGCGAAGAACCTGACCTACTTCTTCGGCCATTCGGCCTTCAACCTCACGATCTATCTCTCTGCCGGCGCCGTCTACGTGCTGCTTCCCGGTTACACGGGGCGGCCGTGGAAGACGACGAAGCCGATCGTGGTCGCCTGGCTGTTCACCCTCGTGTTCGTCGCGACGGCGTACAGCCACCACCTGTACATGGACTTCGTCCAGCCGGAGTGGGCGGCCGGGTTCTCGAGCATCGCCTCGTTCGGCGCGGCGCTCCCGCCCGCGGTCGTGACGATCTTCACCGGCGTCGTCCTGATCTGGGGCTCGCGGTACCGCTGGACGCTCGCGTCGGCGCTCCTCTACCTCGGCTTCATGGGCTGGGCGATCGGTGGCACCGGTGCCGTGATCGACTCGTTGATCCCCATCAACTTCAAGTTCCACAACACGCTCTGGGTGACCGCGCACTTCCACACGTACCTGCTGATGGCCGTCATCCTCTGGGCGTTCGCGCTCTTCGTGCGGATGCTCGAGGAGAGCGCCGGCCGCACCGCCCGCGACGGGGTCTCTGCGTTCTCGCTCGGCGCGCTCCTCGTGGGCGGCTACGGGCTCGTCGGCGTCTGGTTCGTCTCCGGCACGCTCGGCATCCCCCGCCGCTGGGCGATCCACCCGGAGAACACCGCGGGCTACAGCCTGGTCGCGAGCATCTTCGCGATCGTCTTCGCGATCGGGTTCCTCGTCATGCTCCTCGAGTGCCTGCGGCTCGCGCGGATCGCGAGCGTGCAGCGCTGGGACAGGATCCCGGCGCCGAGCTCGTCGCTCCCCACCCGCGCGGATCCCGAGCCGCTGCTCTCCTCCGGGTTCCAGTTCGCGGCCGTCTGCGCCGCGACGGTCGTGTTCATCGGCGCGTACGCGCCACCGATCACGGACGCGGTCGAGTCGAACGTGCGCTACCACCACCTCCAGCACGGCGCCATGTACCTGGTCGGCCTGCTGGTCGGCGTCGCCTTTGCGTCGCTGCCCTCGGTCTTCGCGCGGATCCGGAGCCACCCCAACCTCGGGATCACACTCGTGATCGCAGGACCAGTGGTGATGATGCTCGGAATGGTTCCGTCGATCTACGAGTCCCTCGAGTCGAACGCCGGGCTGCACCTGCTCTATCACGTCGGCATGGCGGCCCTCGGTGTGGTCACCGGCCTCGCGGCGGGAACGCTCGGTCTTGTCACCGGCCGGCTCGTGTTCGTGCTCTCGATCGGAATGGCGTTGATGTACGCCGCCGGAGTGACAGGAGGCTGACGTGGCGGACGCGAAGACCGGTGACGCGCTGTGGAAGTGGATCGTCGGAGGGATCGCGGCGGGCGCCGCCGTGCTCGGCCTCTTGATCGCGTCGTACGCGATCGGCTACAACCGCGGCGAGGACAACGCAGCCGCGCCGGCGGCGACGCCGCCTCCGGCAACGACGGCGCCGGCCGAAACGACTCCGCCGGCAACCGAGACGCAGCCGACGGAGACCGCGCCGTCGCAGACGGAGCTCGTCGCCCGCGGCGAGGGGCTCTGGAGCTCGACGGGCTGCGCGGGCTGCCACTCGCTCGACGGAGCCGCCGGCGTCGGGCCGACGATGCAGGGTCTCGCAGGCTCGACCGTGACGCTCGACGACGGCTCGACGGTGACCGCGGACGACGCCTACCTCGAGCAGGCGATCGTCGATCCGGATGCCCAGGTCTCCGAGGGCTACAAGGCCGGGATCATGTCGGGCGCCGTCGCCTCGCAGAAGTTCGACACGAGGCCCGAGGACGTCGCCGCGCTCGTCGCGTTCATCGAGAAGCAGGGCTGACACCCGGTCTGCAACGCCCCCGTCAGCCGAGGGGGTAGGGTGAACGCCGTTGGGTCTGGGCGGTCGAGGGGAGATCGCAGGCACGGTGGTCGCGCCCCGGTTGGGCGTGACGCCGCACCCGTGAGGTGAGGTCTCCGGTCGTGTGCCCAGGCGTTGGAGCGGCACGAACGAGGAGGTTCGTAAGTGAAAGCTCACACGAGCCCGCGGCGGCTGCCGCGGCTTCTGGTCGCAGCCCTCGTCGCCGTGGTGGCGACGATCGCGGCGGCGGTGGCGATCGCGGCAGATCCGCAGCCCGCGATCCAGACGAGCACGCCGAAGTCCGAGAACCAGATCACGAACATCGACGTGCTCCGCCAGCAGATCCGCAACTACTACGGCGACCCGCTGGGGACGGGGACGTTCGGGAGCGACTCGAACTACGCGAACGAGGCGAGCTCCGCGGCCGCCGCGGGCGCACGCTGGCTGCAAGCCCGTGCCCATGCGGTCAAGGGCCCGAAGGCGATCGTCCTGGACGTCGACGACACGACGCTTGCGACGTGGAACTACGAGATCGCCTCGAACTGGGCCTTCAACCCGGCCACGAACGCGACATTCGTCCTCGGCCAGCTCTTCCCGGCGGTCCCGGGGATGGTGCAGATGGTGAACGCCGCGGCCGGCGAGGGATACGCGATCTTCTTCCTCACCGGTCGTCCGGCCTCGCAGGAGCCGGCGACGCTCGGCAATCTCACGGCCGACGGTGTCGGCGTCGACGCGGGCTACCCCACGCCGACGACACTGTCGAACGGCGAGGACGGCCTCTTCACGAAGCCGGCGGTCGCCGACTATCCCGGCTACCTGAAGACGGCGTGCGCGGACGAGCTCGCAGCCGGCAAGTCGTGCACCACCGTGCACTACAAATCGGCGACCCGGGCGCACATCGAGTCGCTCGGGTACGAGATCGTCGGCAACTTCGGCGATCAGTTCTCCGACCTCGAAGGCGGGCACGCCGACCGCACCTTCAAGCTGCCGAACCCGAACTACTTCCTGCCCTAACAGCGGGTCAGCAGCACGTCGCGTTCCGGGCCGCGCACTGCGGCCCGGAACGCTTGACGGTTGACACACGGTCGGCGATAGCCCAGACTCGCGCGCGTGTGTTGCGTTCTCCTCCTCGCCGGCGGCATCGGGCCGCGGATCGCCCTCTTCTTCTGGTGGGTCTTCGGCGACAAGCCCGACGCCGCGATCTCGAGCTGGGTCTGGGGGCTGCTCGGGTTCCTGTTCCTGCCCTGGACGACGCTGATGTACATCATCGCCTGGTCGCCCATCGTCGGGATCGACGGCTCCTGGGACTACGTCTTGATAGCGCTCGGTCTCGCGCTCGACATCGCGACGTACGCCGCGAAGCCCGCGCAGCGAATGCGCGGTAGTCACGCCTACTAGGACGGCGGCCGCTCGCCGCTCGGGGACGTCCGGGAGCATGGGGACGAGCCTCGGGATCGCCGTCGACGGTGACCGGATCCACGAGCACGCGGAGCGGCTCCTCACGCGACCGGTTGCGCTTCGCGACCTCGCGGTGCGCTTCCCCGAGAGCCGCGCGGCGTCGGTCGAGGTGCTCGTCGAGGGGCGGTCGTTCTACCCGCCGATGCTCGCCGACATCCGCTCGGCGTCCTCCTCGGTCCACATCAACCAGTTCGGCTTCCGTCCCGGTGGAGTGGGGGAGGAGTTCGCGGACGCGCTCGTCGAGAAGCTGCGCGACGGCGTCCCGGTCAGACTCGTCGTGGATCGGCAGGGCTCGGACCCCGAAGGCGGCGCGCGCGTCTTCTACGAGCGCCTGACCCAGGCCGGCGCGGAGGTCTGCGTGGTGCGCGCGACGAAGCCGCGGGCGCCGCACGGGGTGCTCGGCACCGGGGGTGACCTGCGCTGGAACCTGGGAGCGCTGGGCCACATCGACCACCGCAAGGTCGTGGTCGTCGACGGGCGGATCGGGTGGGTCGGCGGCGCTGGCATCGAAGACCACTTCGCGGACGGCCGCTTCCACGACCTGTTCCTCCGCGTGACCGGTCCGGTCGTGGAGCAACTCCAGCTCGTCTTCCTCGGGGGCTTTCGCTGGCTCGGCGGCGAGGTGCCGGTGTCGACACTCGACGAGCTGCTGCCCGCGGACGGCACGCACGCGCAGATCCCGGCGACCGTGCTCCACAACGCCCCGGGCAGGTTCCGGCCGATCACGGCGGCCATCGGGCGCATCCTCGACGGCGCCGCCGAGACGCTCGACGTCGTCAACCCGTACGTCACCGACCGCGGGATGATCCGCAGGATCGAGCATGCTGCTCGCCGTGGAGTGCGCGTCCGGCTGTTCGTCCCTGCCAACGCGAACAACTGGGCCTGCGCCGCCGCGCAGCAGCACCACCACGCGGCGCTCCTCGACGCGGGCGTCCGCATCCTGGAGTACCCGACGATGCTCCACGCCAAGGCCTTCGTGCGCGACGGCGAGGAGCTGCTCGCGGGCACCTGCAACCTGGAGGCGTGGAGCCTCAGGCGATTCTTCGAGATCGACCTCCTGGTCGAGTCGCGCGCGGTCGCGGCCCAGTTCGACGAGCGCTTCAGCGAGCCGGCCGAGGTGGTCTCGTCGCCGGGTCGCCGCCTGAACGGCGCGAAGGAACGGGCCCGCGGCGCGACGTTCGCGCTCCTCTCGCCGCTGCTATGACGCGCGGTCGCCGCGCCGTCAGTGGGCGAGGAGGAGCTTGAGCACGACGACGAGCACGCCGAATGCGAGGTTCGCGGCGACGGCTGCGCACGTCCTGAGCGTGCCGAACCCGCGGATCCGCGCGAACCGGACGCCCAGCACGCCGAGCACGACGAGGCCGACGGCGATCGCCGTCCAAATGGCGACCTGCGTCGAGATGACACCCGCGGCGGCCAGGAGCAGCGGGGCGACCGGCGGGAGGGAGGCCTGCACGATCGAGCCCTCGCGCCGGGCGAGGTGACGCACGTCGGCGAGCGAGAGGCGCTTCTCCTCCGAGACGCTCAGCGCGACGCCGTGTGCGTAGACGTGCGCGAGCCAGAGGACCGCTGCCGTGACGACGACGAGGGCGGCGACGACGCCCGGCTCGTCCGGGTAGGCCTTGGCGCCGACGACGATCATCGTCAGCACGACGAGCGTGCCGTAGATGAACCCAGGAAGGCGCTCGTGCGCCCCTGCGGCCCTGGCGCGCGCGGGGTCGGCGGGAGACGGGGCGTCCATCGCGCCTGATCATGCCCCCGGGGTGGGCGGAGGCGCGCGGACGAGCGTCGAGGCGCCCTAGTATCCGGCCAAACACTGGAGCAGGGAGGAGACAGGTGACCGATGTCCTGGCGCTGACGTGGTTCGGCGAGTCGATCCTCGTGGCGGTCGTGCTCGCCGTCTACGCCGCGGTGATCTGGATGATCGTCGACATCCTCCGGCGGCCGGACTTCTCCGGCGTCGAGAAGGTGCTCTGGAGCATCGCCGGGATCGTGTTCAGCATCGCGACGCTGCTCGTCTACGTGCTCTGGGTGCGGAAGCGGGACTATTCGAGGTGACGGCGCTCGCGACGACCGAGGGCACCGGCCGGCAGGTTGTCGCCTGGCACGGGCTGACCGCCGAGGAGGTGTGCAAGGGGCTCGGCGTCGACCCGCTGCAGGGGCTCGCCCCGGCCGAGGTCGAGCGGCGGCGCAGTGAGGTGGGGCCGAACAAGCTGGCGGAGGCCGCGAAGGAGCCTGCATGGCACGCGTTCCTGCGCCAGTACCGCGACCTGATGCAGCTTGTCCTCGTCGGCGCCGCGGTCGTCAGCATCGCCGCGCTGCAGGACTTCAGCACCGGGATCGTGATCCTCGGGCTCACCGTCCTCAACGCCGTCCTCGGCCTCAACCAGGAGGGCAAGGCGGCAGAGAGCGTCGCCGCGCTGCAGAAGATGCTCGTGATCAGGGCGCACGCTCGGCGAGACGGGGACCTGGTGGACGTCCCCGCCGAGGAGCTCGTGCCGGGAGACATCGTCGCGTTCGAGGCGGGCGACAAGATTCCCGCGGACGGGCGACTGCTCGTGGCCGCGACGCTCGAGATCGAGGAGGCCGCCCTCACCGGGGAGAGCGTGCCCGTCCTGAAGGCGGTCGATGCGGTGCCTGGCGACGAGGTCCCGCTCGGCGACCGGACGGACATGGCCTACATGAACTCGACCGTGACACGCGGGCGCGGCGAGATGGTCGTCTCGGCAACAGGGATGTCGACCGAGGTCGGCCAGATCTCGCGGATGCTCGGCCAGGTCCAGCAGGAGAAGACCCCGCTGACCCGCCAGCTCGACCAGCTGACCGTCGTGATCACGACGATGGCGGCGATCGCGCTGGTCCTCGTGATCCTTCTCGGCCTGATCCGGGGTGAGTCCTTCGACGATCTCTTCCTGATCGGCATCAGCCTCGCGATCGCGGCGATCCCGACCGGTCTTCCCGCCGTCGTCACCACCGTGCTGTCGCTCGGCACGCAAGTGTTGGCGGCAAAGGGCGCGATCGTGAAGCGGCTGCGATCGGTCGAGACACTCGGCTCGACGTCCGCGATCTGCTCCGACAAGACCGGCACCTTGACGCTCAATCAGATGACCGCGCGCCAGCTCGTCGTCGCGGGCAGGCGCTACAACGTCGAGGGGGAGGGGTACTCGACGAACGGCAAGATCCTGCACGTGGCGGGCGAGTCCGACACCCCGCTCGAGCCGTACCTCCTACCGATGGCGCTCGCGAACGACGCGGCGGTGCGCGACGGCGAGATCGTCGGCGACCCGACCGAGGCAGCGCTCGTCGTCCTCGCCGCGAAGGGGGGGCTGGACGTCGACGAGACGAGACGCGTCTTCCCGCGTGTCGCAGAGGTGCCGTTCGACTCGGACTACAAGCTGATGGCGACCTTCCACGAGATGGAGGAGGCGGGCCGTAAAGTCGTGCGTTGCTTCGTCAAGGGAGCGCCCGACGTGCTGCTTGCGCGCTCGTCGCAGATCCGTGACGTGGACGGCTCTGCGCGGCCCGTGGCGGATGTGCGGGACCTCGTGCTCGCCGAGAACGACCGGCTCGCGCGGGAGGGGCTCCGCGTGCTAGCCGTCGCCTCGCGCGACCTCGACCCCGGCGGCTTCCGGGCAGAGGACTCGCTCCTCGACGAGGTGCAGGGGCTGACACTGCTCGCGCTCGTCGGGATCGTCGATCCGCCCCGTAAGGAGGCCCGGGATGCGATCGCGCTCTGCAAGGAGGCGGGCATCCGCGTCCGGATGATCACCGGCGACCACGCGACGACGGCCGCGGCGATCGCGGCACAGCTCGGGATCGAGGGGCGTGCGCTGACGGGCGCGGAGTTCGCCGCGCTGTCCGACGACGAGCTCGACCGGCAGCTCGACGAGATCGGCGTGGTCGCGCGCGTCGCGCCCGAGGACAAGGTGCGCCTGGTCGAGCGGCTGAAGGCCCTCGGCAACGTCGTCGCCATGACCGGCGACGGCGTCAACGACGCGCCGGCCTTGAAGCGTGCGGACATCGGCGTCGCGATGGGCATCACGGGCACCGAGGTGACGAAGGAAGCCGCCGACATGATCCTCACCGACGACAACTTCGCGACCATCGAAGCCGCCGTAGAGGGCGGCCGGGGGATCTACGACAACCTCATGAAGTACGTGCGCGTCCAGCTGATCATGCTGGGCGGCTTCATCCTCACCTTCGTCGGCGCAGGCATCTTCGACGTCGCGAACGGGAGCCCCTTGACGCCGCTGCAGATCCTCTGGATCAACTTCGCGGTCGACGTGCTCCTCGCCGTCGGGCTCGGCTTCGACGCGCATGTCCCAGGGCTGATGCGGCGCGCACCTCGCGACGCGAGCGCGCCCATCGTCGATCGCGCGCTCGCTACCAGGCTCGTCGTCGCGAGCGTGCTGATGGCGGCGCTCGCGCTCGCGGTGGTCGCCTGGGGCGAGGAGCGCTACGACCTCGTCGTCGCCACCACGATGGGCCTGACCACGCTCTCGCTCATGCACGTCGCCGCCGCCCTGGAGGCCCGCGAGCCGACGGAGACGATCTTCAAGCGCCACACGATCGAGAACCGGCGCTTCGTCCGGCTGATAGGCGCGGCGCTGGTGCTCACCTTCCTCGTCACCGCCCTCTCGCCGCTGCAGCGGATCTTCGACACGGTCTCGCTGACGAGCTCGCAGTGGGGCATCTGCCTGCTCGGCCCGATTGTCTTCATTGTGGTTGCGGAGCTTGGCAAGCTGGTCGAGCGCGGCGGCGGAGATCGCCATTCGGTCGGCGTTCCCGCCGGGAGCTACGAGCGCGCATGAGCGAGGACGTCCGCCGCAGCCGCTTACGGCGTGGAAGACAATCCGACGTGCGCGACGGCCGCCTTCGCGTTATGGTCGCCCTACCGTAGAGACCCAAGGAGGCTTAGTGATCGCAACCGACTACCCGTTCCTCGACCTCATGTGGACCATGGTCATCTTCTTCATGTGGATCCTGTGGTTCTGGCTCCTGTTCACGGTCTTTGCGGACATCTTCCGCCGGCACGACCTCTCGGGGCTGGGGAAGACGGGTTGGCTGATCTTCGCGATCCTCCTGCCGTTCCTCGGCGTCTTCATCTACCTGATCACGCAGAACGTCGGGATGACGGAGCGGAACCTCGCGCGCTCGCGCGCGCAGCGCGACCAGTTCGACCAGTATGTCCAGCAAACTGCGGGGAGCGGCGGCGGCGCAGCGGCCGAGATCGACAAGGCGAAGCAGCTCCTCGATTCCGGCGCGATCACGCAGGCCGAGTTCGAGGCGCTCAAGCTGAAGGCGCTCGCCTGAGGCGAGACGGAGAGGTCGGCACGACATGGCGGTCGAGACGACAACGCTGACGGGCCTCGAGCCTCGCTCGTTCTGGGGGCATTTCGAGGCGTTGACGCGGATCCCACGCCCGTCGCGACACGAGGAGCCGGTGATCGAGCACGTGCGCGCGTGGGCGGCCGAGCACGGCTTCGAGCTCCACCAGGACGCCGGCCGCAACCTCGTCATCCGCGTCCCGGCGACGCCCGGGCGCGAGAGCGCCCCGGTCGTGTCGCTCCAGGGCCATCTCGACATGGTCTGCGAGCGCGAGCCTTCGAGCCCGAACGACCCCGCCGAGGGCCGGATCGCGCTCGTCCGCGACGGCGACTGGCTGAAGGCAGACGGCACGACGCTCGGCGCCGACGACGGCGTCGCGATCGCCGCGATGATGGCGCTCGCGGAGGACGCCTCCTTGCCGCACGGGCCGCTCGAGCTCCTGATGACCGTCGCCGAGGAGGTCGGCCTCGAGGGCGCGAACGCGTTCGACGGGTCGCTCGTCGAGGGCCGCGTCCTCGTCAACCTCGACAGCGAGGAGGACGGGAAGCTGACCGTCGGGTGCGCGGGCAGCACCGACACCTGGGTCCGGGTCGAGGCGTCGCGTGACGCCCCGGTCGCGGACGCGGTCGCGCTGGCCGTGACGGTGAGCGGCGGCCTCGGCGGCCACTCGGGGATGAACATCGAGTACGGCCGGTCGAACGCGATCAAGGTGCTCGGGCGTGCGCTGCGCGAGGCGCACGCGACTGTGCCGTTCCGCCTCGTCTCGCTCGACGGAGGGAAGAGTCGGAACGCGATCCCGCGCGACGCGGCGGCGGTCGTGTCGGTCGACGGGGCGAGGGAGGCGGATTTGCGCGCGGCGATCGAGACCGCGGCCGCGACGATCCGCGACGCGTTCTCCAAGACCGATTCCGGCATCGACGTGACCGTGGACGCTGCGGAGTCGACGAGCGACCCGTGGACGGATGCAGCGACGACCATGCTGCTCGACGCGATCGCGCTCGTGCCGACAGGCCCCCTCGCGATGAGCCCGGACTTCGACGGGCTCGTCGAGACGTCGACCTCGCTCGGCGAGGCGATGACGGATGGCGATCGCCTGACGCTGCACAGCCTCTCGCGCTCGTCCAACGACTCCGCGCTGCCCGAGGTGATCGCCGCGCTCGACGCCGTCGCGCGTCTTGCCGGCGGCGAGCTCGAGGTGAAGCACAACTACGGCGGCTGGCGCCCGGACCTCGACTCGCCGGCGCTCGCCGCACTCCACGCATCGTACGAGGGACTCTTCGACGAGGAGCCGATCGTCACAGCCGTCCACGCCGGTCTCGAGACCGCGGTGATCGGGGACAAGGTGCCCGGACTCGACATGATCTCCTTCGGCCCGCAGATCGAAGCCCCGCACTCACCCGACGAGAGGGTTTCGATCCCGACCGTCGAACGGTTCTGGCGCCTTCTCGTCGCGTTCGTGGACGAGCTGTCGAAGCCGGGAAAGGACACATGATGCGCGGAGGGTGGCTCTGGGTCGTCGTAATCCTCGCCGGCGTCGTCGCCGTCACAGGCGTCGTCGCCCTCGTCGGGCGCGACGACAACAAGGACCAGACCGTCTCCGCGGGCGATTGGGCCGACAGCGTCTGCGGGTCGGTCGCCGTCTGGCGCGGCGAGATCGAGTCGATCGTCGACGAGATCCGCCAGCCGAGCGCAACCGGCTCGACGGGCACGACGGAGCCTCAGTCCGAGACGCCGCAGAGCCGCACGGGATTCGTTCGCACAGGCCTCGAGCGGACGGTGCGCGCCACGCACACGATGATCACCGGGGTCGAGAACGCCGGCGTTCCCGACACGCCGCAGGGAGAGCAGTCCGCGAACGCGATCTCCGGCTGGGCCGACGCGACGCGCAATGACCTCGAGAACGCGCAGGACTCGCTCGACGAGGAAGCAGACACCCTCGCGGACGCGATCGCACAGCTCACCGACGCGGCGCGGGCGATCACCGGTGCGGTCACGAGCGGCGTGAAGGCCGTCGCGGACGTCGGCCGAACCGATCCCGAGCTCGCGGCGGCGCTGCGCGACTCGAGCACCTGCCAAGAGCTGCGAGAGGAGACGACGTCGTGAGCACCCAGGACTGGATCCTCGTCGCCGTCGAGGGCCTGGTCGTCATCGGGTTCATCGCCCTCGGCGTCCGCTCGGGCGGCGTCGGCCTCGGGCTCTGGGGCGGCGTCGGCACGCTGATCCTCGTCTTCGGCTTCGGCCTGGACCCGGGGGAGCCGCCGTTCGACGCGATGCTGATCATCATCGC
>Ga0207657_10000906_pt1 | contig 31293 bp, 30 predicted proteins | sample KBSC33metaG_FD_184316 | JGI IMG/M metagenome (GOLD analysis project Ga0207657, IMG submission 184316) | Corn rhizosphere microbial communities from Kellogg Biological Station, Michigan, USA - KBS C3-3 metaG (SPAdes) (version 2) | ecosystem: Host-associated > Plants > Roots > Rhizosphere > Soil ...
AGGTGATGGGAGAACGACCATGCCAATCCATCCAGCGGGGTCCGTGCGCGCCCTGGCGCTCGTGGGCCCCACAAGCGCCGGCAAGACCACCCTCATGGAGGCCCTGTTGCAGGTCACAGGCGCCATCGACCGCCGCGTCGGCGGCGAGAAGGTCGGCGACTCCAGCCCCGAGGCGCGCGCCCGTGGCCATTCGGTGGAGCTGAACCTCGCCGGCTTCGATTTCATGGGCGACCGCTACGCGATCGTCGATTGCCCCGGATCGCTGGAGTTCTGCGCCGACCTGGACGCGGCCCTGCCCGCCGTCGACCTCGCCATCGTGGTCGCCGAGCCCGACCCGGCCAAGGCCGTCCTGCTGCAACCCACCCTGCGCGACCTGGAGCGGCTGGGCGTGCCCCATGCCCTTTTCATCAACAAGATGGACCAGGCCCGCGGCGCGCTGGCCGATCTTCTCGCGGCGCTCGCTCCGGTCAGCTCGGCCCCGCTCGTGGCGCGCCAGGTCCCGACCTGGGAGGGTGAAAAGGTCTCAGGCTACATCGACCTCGCGCTCGAACGGGCCTTCGTCTACCGGCCCGGCGAGCCCTCCAGCCGCGCCGAGATTCCCGGCGAGCTTCGCGATACGGAAGCCGACGCGCGCTTCCACATGCTGGAACAGATCGCCGACTTCGACGACGACCTGCTGGAGCAGTTGCTGTCCGACGTGACGCCCAGCCGCGACGCCGTTTTCGCCGATCTGGTGCGCGAGATGAACGAAGGCCTGATCGTGCCCGTGTTCTTCGGCTCAGCGCAGAACGGCTTTGGCGTGCGCAGGCTCCTGAAGGCGCTGCGCCACGAGACGCCGCCTCCCGGCCGCGCCGCCGAGCGCATCGGCATCGACGCCGGAGCCTATGTGCTGAAGGCGGCTTACGCCGGCCAGTCCGGAAAGCTCGCCTACGCGCGGGTGTTCGGAAAGCCGCTGCAGGACGGGGCGGAGTTCGTCCTGCCGGACGGCGAGCGCTGCCGCGCCGGCGGGCTGTCCAGCGTGCAGGGCGCCGCCCTGAAGAAGATCGTCCAGGCCGCGGTCGGCGAGATCTGCGCCATCGGCAAGGTCGAGGCCGCTCACGCCGGCCAGATCCTGTCGACCACCGGCAAACCGCAAACCGGCCGCGCGGCCGCGAGCGCGCGCCGGCCGCTGTTCGCCGTCGCGCTGTCGGCCACCAACCACAAGGACGACGTGCGGCTGTCCGGCGCCCTGACCAAGCTGATCGAGGAGGATCCGGGCCTGCGGCTGACCCATGACCCGGAAGCCCGCCAGATGCTGCTGGCCGGCCAGGGCGAAGGCCACGTGCGGCTGGCCCTGGAGCGCCTCAAGCGCCGCTTCGGCGTGGAGATCGACACCGAGCAGCCGAAGACGCCCTATCGCGAGACCATTCAGCGCGGGACCACCCAACGGTCGCGGCACAAGAAGCAGTCCGGCGGCCATGGGCAGTTCGCCGACGTCACGGTCGAGATCAAGCCCCTGCCCCGCGGGTCAGGCTTCGTCTTCAGCCAGCGCGTGGTCGGCGGCGCGGTGCCCAAGCAGTGGATCCCGGCGGTCGAGCAGGGCGTGCGCGACGGCCTGGAAAAGGGCCAGCTCGGCTTCCCGGTCACCGACCTTGAGGTCACCCTCGTGGACGGCCAGACCCACAGTGTCGATTCCTCCGAAATGGCGTTCCGCATGGCCGGGCGCCTCGCCATGGAAGAGGGCCTGCCCAGCTGCGGCGCGATCCTGCTGGAGCCGATCGAGAAGCTGACGGTCTATTCGCCCTCCCCCAGCGCCTCGAACGTCACCTCGGCGCTCACCGCCCGGCGGGGCCAGATCCTGGGACTCGCGCCGCGCGAGGACTGGCGCGGCTGGGAGCGAATCGACGCCTACCTCCCGCAGTCCGAGCGCCAGGGCCTGATCGCCGAGTTGCGCGGCCTGACCCAGGGGCTGGGCGCCTTCGAGGCCGACTATGATCACATGGCCGAACTCACCGGGCGCTTGGCGGCGGAAGCCGGCCAGTTCGGCGCCCGAGCCTGACTTTTAGAGCCGGTTCCGCCCGTTACGGCGGCGGAACCGGCTTACCTGCGGGTCAAGGTTGCGATACCTCTTCCGGCAAGCGCGGGAGCACGCCGCGCACAGTTCGGGAGAGGGATCATGACGACAGCGGCGGGCGCGACGCCCAAGATCAACATTCGCAAGCTGGCGGCGACCTCGCTCGCCGCGTCCAGCATCGAATGGTACGACTTTTTCATCTACGGCACCGCTGCGGCGCTGATCTTTCCAAAGCTCTTCTTTGCCGCCGGGCTGCCGCTGGCTGTGGCTCAACTGGCCTCCTTCTCGACGTTTGCGGTGGGCTTCATCGCCCGGCCAGTGGGCGGCGTGATCTTCGGCCATTTCGGCGATCGCGTAGGCCGCAAGAAGGCGTTGGTGACCGCTCTCCTGATGATGGGCCTGGCCACGACGGGCGTGGGCCTGCTGCCAAGCTACGCCGCGATCGGCGTCGCCTCGCCCGTGCTGCTCATTCTGCTGCGCTTCGTGCAGGGCCTGGCCGTCGGCGGGCAATGGGGCGGCGCGGTGCTGATCGCCATCGAGAACGCGCCACCGAGTCAGCGCGGCTTCTACGGCAGCTTCGCCCAGATGGGCGTGCCGGCCGGGGTGATCCTGGGCAACGCCATCTTCCTGATCATGGGCGCGACCGTGGCGCCGGACAGCTTCCTCGCCTGGGCTTGGCGCGTGCCCTTCCTGCTGTCGATCGTCCTGGTGTTCCTGGCCCTCTACATCCAACTCAAGCTGGAGGACACCGCTGACTTCCAGGCTGCCCAGGCGCTGGCCGCCCAGAAGCATGAAGCCGAGGCCGCGGCCCTGGCGGCCGAAGCCGGCCTCAGCCTCGCCCAGGCCAAGGCAAAGATCCGGGCGGCCCAGGGCTCGCCGATCCTGAAGGTGATCGCCAAGAACCCGAAGGAAATCCTGCTGGCGGCGGGCGCCTTCGTGGCCGCCAACGGCACATTCTACCTGATGATCACCTATGCGGTCGCCTATGCGACGGGCACCCTGCACGTCCCCAAGACCAGCATCCTGTGGGCCGTGGTCATCGCCAGTTGCCTCTCCGCCCCGGTGCTGCCGATCACGGCCTGGATCTCCGACCGGGTTGGACGCCGCGGGGTCTTCATGACCGGGGCGGCTCTCGCGGCGGCGTGGTGCGCCTGGCCCTTCTTCCACCTGCTCGACACCGCGACCTTCCCGCTGATGGTGGTGGCGATCGCCGGCGGCCTGATCTTCAACTCGACGATGTATGGCTGCCAGGCGGCGCTCATGACCGAACTCTTCTCGACCGAGTTCCGCTATTCCGGCGCCTCGCTGGGCTATCAGTTGGGCGCGATCCTGGGCGGCGGCTTTGCGCCGCTGATCGCCACCGCGCTGTTCGAGAAGTACCAGACCTCGGCGGCGGTCGCGATCTACATGGTGATCCTCTGCCTGGTCTCGCTGGTCTCGGTGTTCCTCCTGGCCGAGACGCACGGCAAGGCGCACCGCGACGCCATCGCGGCAAGTTAGCCGGCGCTGCGCCAATCGGCGGCGGTGGCGGCGTAGAGCTCGACGAGGTCGCTCATCCGGCGGCCCCGCGCCTCCACCATGGCGCGACGCGCGCGGCTGAGCGTCCGCTGCGCCTGGACCACGTCGAGCAACGGCCCGCCGCCCAGGCGCAAGGCGTTCTGGGCGTCCTTGGCGGCGGACTCGGCCGCGCGGTTGGCCGTGCTCAGCGATTCGATCGCCTGCTGGTCACTGCCCAGGTTGGAGAGCACGTCGGACACCTGAACGAACGCCCGCAACACGGTCTGCTGGTAGCGGGCCAGCGAGGCGCGCGCCTCGGCTTCGGCGGCCCTGCGTTCCGCCTTCAGCGTGCCGCCGTGGAAGATCGGCGCGGTGACGCCGCCCAGCAGGTTCCAGGCCGCGGAGCTAGGCTTGAAAAGGTCCTCCGGCTTGATCGATTCCTGGGTCATCGACGCCGAAAGCCGGATGTCGGGATACTGATTGGCCACCGCGACGCCGATCGCCGCGGTCGCCGCGTGAAGGTCCGCCTCGGCCGCCAGGATGTCGGGACGCCGGCGGACCAGCTGCGACGGCAGGCTGACGGGCACGTCGGCCGGAGCAGTCAGCTTGTCGAGGTCGAAGTCGGGCGCCGTCCACTCCGCGGGCGACTTGCCGGCGAGCAGGGCCATCTGGTGGCGCGCCGCGTCCAGGTCGCGTTGCAGCGGCGGCAACAGGGCCTCGTCCTCGGCGAGCTGCGCCACGCCGCTGGAGAGCGCCGAATGCGCCTGGCCGCCGGCAGCCTCCGCCTTGCGCACCATGTCGATGACGCGGCGGTCGTCGGCCACGATCTCGCGCACCGCGGCCATCTGGCCGCGCAGGCTGGCGACGCGCATGGCCTGCATGGCCATGTTTCCGGAGAGCGTCAGATAGGCCGCGTCCGCCTGACGGGCCGCGGCGTCCGCCTTGGCGTTGGCCTCCTCCGTCGCGCGCTTGCGCCCGCCGAAGAGATCGAGGTCGTAACTGACCGATCCCCCGACCTGGAACAGGTTGATGGTCGGGCTGGGGAAGCCGGAGAAGCCAAAGGCCGCGGTGTTGATCCGCTCGCGCTGGGCCGAGCCCTGGGCGTCGGCCTGGACGAACTGCGCGCCGCGCGTGGCGCGAGCCTGAGCCTGCGACTTCTCCAGCGTGGCGCGGGCCTCGGCGATGGTCGGGCTGTCGGCGAGCGCCTGACGGATGGCCGCGTCGAGCTCCGGCGAGCCGAACGCCTGCCACCAGGGCCCGGCGGCCCGTACGTCGGGGCTGAGGCGCGTTCCCGGTGCGCTCGCGTCGCCCGCCATGGCGTAGCCCGCGGCCGCCGCGCCCTTGGGCCCTTCCGTGGCCTTGAAGTTCGGCCCCACGGTCGCGCAGGCGCCGAGCGCCGCCGCCGAGGCTGTGGCCGCCAGCAGGCGGAGGGATCTAGTCGACAATCGCATGGAGGGGCTCCCCGCCGACCGGCCGTGGCTTGCGCATGAGCAGCAGCATCGGCATGCAGGCGATGGTGATGATGAACATCAGGCGGAAGTCGTCGACATAGGCGACCATGGACGCCTGTCGCGTGACCTCCGCATTGAGGGCCGTGATCCCGGCCGCGGTGTGTGGGTCGAACATCTTGGGCAATTGGGCGCGCACCACCGGGTCGGACGGGACGAGGCGGGCGGCCAGCGAGCCGTGCATGGTCTGGGTGTTGGCGACGACCAGGGCGTTCATGATCGAGATGCCGACACTGGAGCCCAGGTTGCGGACCAGGGTGTAGACCGACGAGCCCTCCGGGCGCAGGTGCGGCGGAATGGTCGCGAAGGCCAGGGTCGACAGCGGCACGAACAGCAGGCCCACGCCGAGGCCCTGGATGATCCCTGATGTGACGAACGGCATGCTGCCCATCGCAAGGTCGAAGTTCATCATCTGCCACAGGGCGATACAGCTGATGCTCAGGCCCACGAACAGGATCAGCCGGGTGTCCACCCGCCCGATCAGCCGGCCCACGAAGAACATGGCGGCAAAGGAGCCAAGGCCGCGCGGCATGCTGAGCAGGCCCGAGGTCAGCACCGGATAGCCCATCAGCGTCTGCATCATCGGCGGCAGGAGCGCCATGGTCGAGAACAGCAGGATGCCAACGAAGAATCCGAAGACGCTGGCCGTGACGAAGTTGCGGTCGCGGATCAGCGCCTTGTCGAAGAATGGATGGTCCGTCGTGATCGTGTGGACGATGAAGACCCACAGGCCCACCGCCGCCAGGATGGTCTCCGTCCAGATCTCCCGCGACTGGAACCAGTCCTGGCTGGGGCCGCGGTCCATCACCATCTGCACCGAGGCGATGAACAGGGTGAGCATGCCGAAGCCCAGGAAATCGAACCGCTTGGCCTTTCTCGACCGGTCGCCGGAGATGAACAGGAAGACGCCCAGGAAGGCGAGTATGCCGATCGGCAGGTTGATGTAGAAACACCACCGCCAGGAGAAGTTCTCAGTGAAATAACCGCCGAGCGCCGGACCGAGGATCGGGCCTAGGATCGCGCCAGCCCCCCAGATCGCCATGGCCTGGCCGTGCTTTTCCGGCGGGTTGATGTCGAGCAGCACGGCCTGCGACAGCGGGATGAGCGAGGCGCCGAACACCCCCTGCAGCACGCGGAAGAGCACGATCTCCGGCAGGCTGGTGGCGATGCCGCAGAGCATCGAGGCGGCCGTGAAGCCGGCGATCGAGATCAGGAACATCCGCTTGCGGCCGATCCGGTCGGCGAGCCAGCCCGACAGCGGCGTCATGATCGCCGCCGAGACGATGTAGGAGGTGAGGACCCAGGTGATCTGCTCCGGGCTGGCCGACACCGACCCCTGCATGTGCGGCAGGGCGACGTTGGCGATCGTGGTGTCGAGCGAGTTCATCACCGTCGCCAGCATGATCGAGATGGTGATCGGCCAGCGGAACCGGTTGTCGTGCTCGGAAATCATGACGCGGCCTCAGCGCGCGCGACCGGGCGCGCGCACGTCGACGGTGACCTTGGCGGAGAGTCCGGCGCGGCCCGCCATATCCGGCGGCGGCTTGTCGAAGCTGATGCGCACCGGCAGGCGCTGGACGACCTTCACCCAGTTGCCGGTGGCGTTCTGCGCCGGCAGGGCCGAGAACGCCTGACCTGTGCCCGGCGAGAAGCTCGCCACGTGACCCTTGATGTCGGCGTCGGGATAGGCGTCGACCTTGATCGAGACCGGCTGGCCGACCTTCATGTGGGCGAGCTGGTCTTCCTTGAAGTTGGCCTCGATCCACGGCTCGCCCGACAGCAGCCAGAAGCCGGTCTGCGATGCGTTGAGATAGGTCCCGACCGGCATCTGGTCGACGCGGGTGACGATGCCGTCCGCGGGCGCCACCACGGTGGCGTAGGAGACGTTGAGCCTGGCCTTGTCGAGCTGAGCCTGCGCCTGCATCACCGCGGGCGCGCGCTGCGCCGCAAGGTTCGGGTCGCCCCCAAGGTTCGCCAGCACCTGCGCGGCCTGCTGCTGGGCTGCGGCCAGCTGCGCCTTGGCCGCCAGGACCGCGTGGCTCGCCTGGTCGACCTGCGCCTGCGAAGAGACCCCCACGTTGGCCAGGTTCTTCTGCCGGTTGGCTTCGGTGGTGGCGTAGGCGAGCTGGTCCCTCGCGGCCTGCACCATGGCTTCCTGCTGCTGGTAGCTGGCGCGTTGCGCCCTCACCTGCAGGGCGGCGTTGGCGACCGTGGCCGCGGCCGCCTCGGCGTTGGCTTCCATGTCGCGGGCGTCGAGCCGGAACAGCACCTGGCCGCGCTTCACGAACTGGTTCTCGTGAACGTAGATGTCGATCACCCGGCCGGCGATGGACGGCGCCACCGGCGCCTTGGCGATCTGCACATAGGCGTTGTCGGTGGTCTCGGTCCGGCCGCCGGTGATGATGAAATAGGCGACGACCAGGGCGATCAGCAGCGGGCCGCCGATGATCAGCGGCCAACGCCAGCGACGTATGAAGCTCGGCCGCGGCTTCGTGTCGACGTCGGCGTTTCCGCGGAGTGGGATCACATCAGGTTCGCTCACTTGGCGAGCCCCTTTCACTCGTAAATGCCGCAAAAGGAATCGCGGACGCTGGCCCCACGGCCGCGCCGGCATTCCCGTCGCGAGGTGAGATAGGGCTGCCCGTCCGATGATCCAAATGATATGTCGTCACGCGACAAATGCACCTTGTTCATGAACATCGACCTTAACCTCCTGCGCGTGTTCGATGTCCTGCTCGAGGAGCGCAGCGTCACGCGCACCGGCGTCCGGCTGAGCCTCAGCCAGTCCGCGGTGAGCCACGCGCTCAACCGCCTGCGCTACATGCTGGGCGACGAGCTCTTCGTCCGCGGCCCGGCCGGCATGCAGCCGACGCCGCGCGCCGTGGAGATGGGGCCGCAGGTGCATGCCGCGCTCAACCAGTTGCAGGCGGCCTTGGCTCCCTCCGACTTCGACCCGGCGACCAGCGAACGCCGGTTCGGCGTGATCACCGGCGCCTACGCGAGCGCGATCCTGGCGCCTGCCGTCGCCCGCCAGTTGGCCCAGGTCGCCCCGCAGGCCGAGCTGTCGATCGCCGAACTGTCGCTCGACGTGCTGGAACGGATGGATGCGCGACGAGGGGACTTCCTGGTCGGAAGCGTCCTGGCCGCCCCGGAGCGGTTCGCCCGGGAAACTATCATCACCGAGCAACTGAGCTGGGTGGTGCGACGGGACCATCCGCTTTTCCAGGACGAGGCCGTCGACCTGGAGACCCTGGTTTCGACGCCGCACGTGGTGATCGCGCGAAGCCTGCCGGGCCTTATCGAGGAAGGCGGCGAGCGGCGGCCCTTCGTCAGCCGCGCGAGCTGGGAGGACGCCGGCGCCTTCGAGGCGGCCCTGGCCTCGCGCGGCCTGACCCGCCGGGTCGGGGTCTCTGTTCCCGACACCTACACCGCGATCGCGGTGGCCAGCCGCACCGACATGGCGACGCTGATCCCGCGCCGCCTCGCCCTGCTCTCGGCGCAGAGCGGGCGGGTCAGGCTGATCGAACCGCCTTATGAATCCCCCAGCGTCGACGTCAGCCTGCTTTACCTGAAGGATCGCCTGGCGGAGCCGGCGATCGTCTGGATGCGGGACCTGATCCGCACCGTCGCCGCCACACTGTGAGGTTCTCATGTCCGCGCGTCTCACGCTCATGGCGCTCCTGGTCCGCGACTACGACGAGGCGATCGCCTTCTACGTCGAAAGGCTCGGCTTCGACCTGACCGCCGACGACGATCAGGGCGGCGGCAAACGGTGGGTCGTCGTCACTCCGTCGGGCGGCGGCGCCGGCCTGCTGTTGGCCAAGGCGGCGGACGCGAACCAGCTGGCGAGGATCGGCGACCAGACCGGCGGGCGCGTCGGCCTGTTCCTGCAAACCGACGACTTCGCGGCGGACCATGCGCGCATGACCGCCGCAGGCGTCCGCTTCGCCGAGGCGCCGCGTCACGAGCCCTACGGGACCGTGGCGGTCTTCGAGGACCTCTACGGCAACAGCTGGGACCTGATCGAGCCTCGAACCTAGACCCGGATTAGACGGAGAGGTTCACCGCCGCGCCTGGCCGGTAGACCACCGGCTTCACCGGCGGCACGGGGCTCACGCCAGGCGAGCCGCCGATCGCGCCGGGGCCCTGGATGGCCGACACCGGGACGAGGCCGCCGCCGAGGACCACCGCGGGTCCACGCGGCGCGCTGTCCACTGTCGCCACGCCCGGCCGAGCCGTCTGGACGGCTGTCCTGGCGTAGGCCGGAAGGGCCGCGCTCGACGACAGTTGGCTGACCGCGTTCATGGGCGCTCCTAGGCGGAAGCACCCATAAATGCCGACGGTTAAGCTTGCGTGACTCTATTCCGCAGGAACCGGCTGCGGCTGGGCGGGGATCAGCGCGTCGTCGATCTCCCGGGCGCGGACCGCCGCCGGGCGGTTGCTGATCCGCTGCCAATAGGCCTCGAAGGACGGCCGGCGCTCGATCGAGCCGAACTGCAGGCCCCAACCGATCTGCGAGCCGACATAGACGTCCGCCGCGCTGAACCGGTCGCCCGCGATGTACTCGCCGGCCTCAACCGCGCCCTCCAGGGCGTTCATCACGTCGGCCATGCAGCCGAAGCCCGCCATCCGCTGCTGCTCAGGCTTCGGTTCGAAGCCGAAGTTGCGCGCCGTCACCGCCGCCTCCACCGGCCCGGCGGCGAAGAACAGCCAGCGATAGTAGGCGCCGCGGTCGCTCAAGGGCGGTGCGAGGCCGGCTTGCGGAAAGGCGTCGGCAAGGTAGGCGCAGATGGCCGCGCCTTCGGTCACCACGGTGTCGCCGTGCCTGATGGCCGGCACCTTGCCCATGGGATTGATCGCCAGGTAAGCGGGTCCCTTCATCCCGCTTTCGTAGTCGAGGATTTCGGTCCGGTAGGGCTGGCCGACCTCCTCCAGCATCCAGCGCACGATGCGTCCGCGGGACATCGGGTTGGTGTAGAAAACCAGTTCGTTCGACATCGGGGAGCTCCGTCGACAGGCCGCGCGGGGCGGCGGAAAACGGACCCTATTGTGTGCCTGCTGACAGCACTCTGTCAGCAGTGCGGTTCATCGCCGCGCGCAGGACCGTCCAGCTCAGGAACAGTTCGACGACCAGAAGGTTCGAGGTCCAGCTGAACCAGGAGATGATCCGGTAGCCCTCGATGAAGCTCATGTGCAGGAACATCGGCGGGATCGGCAGGTAGAGCCGCAGCGTCACCGCCGCGAAAGTCATCGCGAAGGAGCGGATCATCCAGCGCCGGTGCTCGGCGAAGCGGCGCTGGGTCGCCAACCAGAAGGCGTAGGACGTCGCGCCGAACCACAACACCGCCAGGGTGCCGAAGCCCCATTGTGCGACCGGGCCGGCGTCTGTGCCCCAGGCCAGCACCAGGCCGGCCGGCGCGGAAGCCAGGCACGAGATGACATAGGCCTGGCCGATCTTCCGATGCAGCTTCGGCGCGCACGCCCGCAGGCGCGGCAGGAACTGGAAGGGCCCGATCAGCAGGGCAGTGGCGGCAAAGCCCGCATGGATCGGCAGCCATGGACGCAGCATCAGGTTGGCCAGCACGTCGTCGCCGACCAGCGGCATGCTCGGCGCCAGCACGCGATAGGAGAAGAGCGCGACCCCCAGGCTGAGGAAGGCGGCCAGGCCCCAGAGGCTCTTGGAAACACGGGACATCATCGAACTCCGTTTGTGGCCTCGCCTCGTTGTCAGGGCGATCCGCCGCGCGCGAGCGCCAACCCGTGAACGGCGCCTATTCTGCGCGAACGGATGCGCGGCCCCTTTCGCGCGTGGCAAACTGCCCGGGATGGCGAATCCCCGAACCCCGCTGCTCCTGCGCCGCGCCGCCGCCGAGACGGCGTTGTTTTTGGCGGCCGGCGTCTTCCTGAGCGTACTTGGACCCTTCGACACCCATCGCCTGAGTTGGCTTGTCCGGGCGATCTACTGGCCCACCGTCATCGTCGGCGGCGGCGTGATCGGGATCGCCGTCGACAGCCTGGTGATGCGGCGCATTCACGGCTTTTGGGCGCGCCTTGTCGCCAGCAGCGTGCTGATGACGCCGGGGGTTTCCGCCCTTGTCTGGGTCGTGTCGGGGCTGATGTTCTGGCGTGGAGGCGATCGTCCCGACCTGACACCGTTGGTGTTCCAGGTGTTCGTGATCAGCTTTGGCGTCATGGGCCTGCGCCAGCTCGCCTGGCGAAGCGTCTGGACGGAGCGCGTGGCGAGCGACGCCCAGGCCGAGCCGATCGACCCCTCCAGCGCCTTTCGCCAGCGCCTGTCCGCCCGGCGCCGCGCCGCGCGCCTGCTCGCCGTGGAGGCCGAGGACCACTACCTGCGTGTCCACACCGACGCGGGCGACGAGCTGATCACGCTTCGGTTCAGCGACGCGCTTATCGAGCTCGAGCGGCTGTCAGGTTACCAGACCCACCGCTCCTGGTGGGTCGCGGCCGCGGCCATCGAGGCGGTGCGCTGGCGCCGCGGCAGGGGCGAACTGCGGCTCGCGGGCGGCCTGACCGTGCCCGTCAGCCGCACCTACAGCGCGGTCCTGAAGCGCGAGGGCTGGTTCTAGGCCCGCCGCCTCAGGCCGCCTTGTGGGAGGCGATGTAGCTGTCGACCACCTGCTCCAGCACGGTCAGCGGCATGGAGCCGGCCAGCAGGACGGCGTCGTGGAACTGGCGGATGTCGAAGCGCGGGCCCAGCGCGGCCTTGGCCTTTTCGCGCAACCGCAGGATCGTAACCTTGCCCACCATGTAGCTGCAGGCCTGACCCGGATTGACGGCGTAGCGCTCGATCTCCTGACCCGCGTAGGCCGGCGGGTCCCCCTCGATGCCGCTCAGCGTCTCGACCGCCTTCTCGCGGCTCCAGCGCAGGGCGTGGATGCCGGTATCGGTGACGAGGCGTCCCGAGCGCAGCAGGGCGTCGTGGATGTAGCCCAGCTCCCAGGCCGGCTCGCCCTCATAGAAGCCCATCTCCTGGGCAAGCTGCTCGGAATAGAGCGCCCAGCCTTCGATGTAGGCGCCGAAGCTGCCGGCCTTGCGGATCATCGGCAGGTCGGCGGCCTGTTGGAGGGTGAGCTGCAGGTGGTGGCCGGGAATCCCTTCGTGGAAGGTCGTGGTCGGCATGTCCCAGAAGGGGGCTTCGGCGGTGTCGCGCAGGTTCAGCCAGTAGATGCCGGGCCGCGTCCCGTCGAGGCTGCCGTTGGTGTAGTGCGTCGATGAGCCGGCCTCGGTCGCGGGCGGAATGCGACGGATCTCGAGCGGCGTCTTCGGCAGCGCGCCAAAGTACTCCGGCAGGCGCTTCTGCATGCGCTGGACCAGGACGTTGAGGTCGGCCACCTCCTTGGCCTTGCCCGCGTCGGTGTTGGGATAGAGGTACTTCGGGTCCTTGTAGAGGGCGGCGTAGCGTTCGCCGACCGTGCCCTGGCTCATGCCGATCTTCTTGAAGAGTACGTCCGCGCGGGCGGAGAGGTCCTTGGTGACGTCGAGGCCGAGCTTGTGCACCTCGGCCGGCGTCATGGTCGTCGTGGTCTGGGCTTGCAGGGCCATGGCGTAGTAGGCCTCGCCGTCCGGCAGCCGCCAGACCCCGGCTTCGTGCACGGCCTTGGGCTGCAGGCTGGCCATCAGCGCCATCTGCCGCTCCAGCGCCGGCAGCACCTTCTGTTCATAGAGGCTGCCCGCCTGGCGAGCCCAGTCGCCATCGATCCCCTTGGCCTTGGCGCGGTCGACCAGGGAGGACACCAGGGTCGACTTGTCGGTGGGCGCGTGCAGCACCTTCATCTGGGCGACCGCGCCGGCGATGGCGAAGTCGGGCGGAATGACGCCCAGCCCGGCGTCGCGGCGGACCCGCTCGCACTCCTCGTCCATCTCGCGCGCGAAGGCGTCCAGCCGGGCGAGGTAAGCCTCGCAGTCGCTCTTGGTGGCGATAGTGTGCTGGCTGTCGAGAAAGTCGGGAACCTGGCTCCACGCCCCGTCGATCTGGCTGATCACGTAAGGGCTGCCTGCCCCCGTGCCGCCGTAGACGAAGCGCCGAGCCGCCCGGTCGGTGGTTTCCAGGTCGTAGAGCACTGAATCGTAGTTCACGACGGCCATGCCAGTGAGCGGCTTGCGGTCGATGCCGCGCAGGCGCGCGAGCTGCTCGGCGTTGAGCCGGCGGCTATGGTCGAGCGCCGCGACAGAGGCGTGCGACAGCTTCGACTTGTCCGCCGCCCGCGCGCCGACGTCGAGGCCGAGCGAGGTCGACACCTCCGGGGTTTCGTCCAGCAGTTCGGTGAAGAAGTCGTCGAGCGCCTTGTTGAGTTCAGCCTCCGCGCCGGTCGCCGTCGCTGCGGCGGAAGCGGCGGAAGAGGTGGCGGCTGCCGCGACGGTCGCGCCGGCGGCAAGGAGGACGTGACGACGGCTCAGCACAGCTACGGCTCCGGTAATGCTCACGCCGCAAGGCTTAGGGGGTCTCGCAAGGCGCGCCAAGTCGCCGGGAACGAAAATCCGGGGCTGCGGGGCGTCGGCGGGTGAGATATGCCGAAGGCCTTGCCTCCAAGGGTGCGCCGTTCCATGTCTGTCGTCCGCCTCGCAACCGTTGTTCTCGCAATCATGGCGCTTGGCGCTGCTCCGAAACGGCCTGACGACCCCGACCGCGCGGTGCAGAAGATCGTCCAGAGCCCGGCCTTCAAGGCGGCCGCGGCGACCCTGGACCGTGACCACGACCGCATGGTCCAAGACATCGTCACCCTCACCGAAATCCCGGCGCCGCCGTTCAAGGAAGCCGCCAAGGGCAAGGCCTACATGGCCATGCTCCAGGCCGCCGGCCTCAGCGATGTGGAGATGGACGCGGAAGGCAACGTCATGGGCCTGCGGCGCGGGACCGGGCCCGCGGGCGGGTCAATCGTGGTGCTTGCGGCGCACCTGGATACGGTCTTTCCGGAAGGCACCCCGGTAAAGGTCCGTCGCGAAGGGACGAGGTTGTTCGCGCCCGGCGTCGGCGACGACACCCGCAGCCTGGCCGTTCTCCTGGCCTACGTCCGCGCCTTGGACGCCGCCAAGATCCGGACCCGCTCCGACATCCTCTTCGTCGGCGACGTCGGCGAGGAAGGCCCCGGCGACCTGCGCGGCATGCGCTACCTGTTCGGCAAGGGAAAGTACAAGGACCGCATCAAGGCCTTCTTCTCGATGGACGGCACGGACGCGGCGCGGGTGACCTTCGGCGCGGTGGGTTCGCGGCGCTATCGCGTGGCCTTCCACGGGCCCGGCGGTCACAGCTACGGCGCCTTCGGCATCGTCAACCCGATGGCCGCCATGGCCCGCGCCGTCGACCAGCTCTACCTGACCAAGGTTCCCGCTAGGCCGCGCACGACCTACGCCGCCAGCGTGGTGGGCGGCGGCGTCAGCGTGAATTCGATCCCCGCGGACGTCTGGCTGGAGGTCGATATGCGCTCGGAGAGCAAGGAAGAGCTTGCCAAGCTCGACGCCCACTTCATGGAGATCCTGAAGGAGGCCGCCGACCACGAGAACGCCGCGCGCGACACGCGCCTCGGCAAGGTCACGGTGACGCCCAAGCTGATCGGCGAGCGGCCGACGGGCGAGACCAGCCAGGATGCGCTGATCGTGCGAACCACCGCCGCGGCCGTCCGCGCGGCGGGCATGACGCCGTCCCTGGGCGCGTCGTCGACCGATTCCAACATCCCCATCAGCCTCGGGATCCCCGCCGTCACCATCGGCTCCGGCGGTGCGGGCGGACGCGCCCACTCGCTCGACGAATGGATCGACGTCGCCAAGCCGGAAAGCGTCAAGGGCATGACCGTCGGGCTGGCGGCCGTGCTGGCGATGGCGGGGGTTTGAGCATGCTGCCCCCGCTGCCGTCCCAGCCGACTGGCGTCGAGTGGCCTACGCAGGCCTGGCCGCGGGGCGAGCTTCCGGCAAGCCTGGCCGCCACGCCTTTCGCCGATCTCCTGGAGCAGGCGTTCGCCGCGCCTTCGACGGAGTTGCTGGCGCAGACCCACGCCCTGGTGATCGTGCAGGGCGGCCGCCTTGTCTGCGAGCGCTACAACCAGGGCTTCGGTCCCGACGCCACCTACCCGTCCTGGTCGATGGCCAAGAGCATCACCCACGCCCTGGTCGGCCTGGCGGTTGGCGACGGGCGTCTCGACGTCCACGAGCCGGCCGACGCGCCGGAGTGGCGCGCACCGGGCGACCCGCGCGGCGCCGTCACCCTGGACCAGCTGCTGCGCATGTCGAGCGGCCTGCAATGGATCGAGGAGTACCTGCCGGACAGACCCTCCGACGTGATCGCCATGCTGTTCGGCGAGGGCCAGGCCGACGTCGCGCGCTTTGCCGCCGGATTCCCGCTGGCGCATAGGCCCGACAGCTTCTTCTACTATTCCAGCGGCACGACCAACATCGTGGCCCGCGCCCTGGCCCGCGCGATCGGCGCGTCGGGGCCCGGGTTCGAAGCCTTCATGCGCGAGCGGCTTTTCCGTCCGCTGGGAATGGCGAGCCCGATCCCGAAATTCGACGCGGCGGGCACGTTCATCGGCTCATCCTTCTGCTTCGCCTCGGCGCAGGATTTCGCGCGGTTCGGCCTGCTCTACCTGCGTGACGGCGTCTGGAACGGCCGGCGCCTGCTGCCCGAAGGCTGGGTCGACTATGCGCGCACGCCAACCTATCAGCAGCCGGACGCCGGCAGCGGTCCCTACGGCGCCCACTGGTGGCTGGGCCTGGGCGGCCCAGGCTCGTTCTCGGCGAATGGCTACGAGGGGCAGTTCACGGTGTGCGTCCCCGATCTCGACCTGATCCTCGTGCGCCATGGGGCGACGCCGGCTGACAAGTCCGAAACGCTGAAGGCCTGGATCGGCGGCGTGGTCGACTGCTTCCGCCGATGAGCGGGATCGCCGTCATCGGGGCCGGTCCCGCCGGCCTGATGGCGGCCGAGGTGCTGGCGCAGGCCGGCCGCGCCGTGACGGTCTACGAGCGCATGCCGTCGGTCGGGCGCAAACTGCTGTTGGCCGGCCGTGGCGGCCTGAACCTCACCCATTCCGAAGCCCTGGAGGTGTTCCTGCCGCGCTACGGGGGCGCCGCCGCACGGATCGCTCCATTGATCGAAGCCTTCCCGCCGGCCGCCCTGACGGCCTGGGCCGAGGCGCTCGGCCAGGAGACGTTCGTCGGCTCCTCCGGGCGGGTCTTTCCGAAGGTGCTGAAGGCCTCGCCCTTGCTGCGTGCGTGGCTCGCGCGGTTGGCGGGGCTCGGCGTCGAGATCCGCACCCGCCACGACTGGACCGGCTGGGACGCAAAGGGCCGCCTCATCTTCGTGACGCCGCACGGCAAGGCGGCGGCTGACCCCGACGCCACGGTCCTGGCCCTGGGCGGGGCGAGCTGGCCCAAGCTCGGCTCGAACGGCGCCTGGGTGAACATCCTGGCCAAGGCGGGCGTCGAGATCGCGCCGCTGAAGCCCGCCAACGTCGGCGTCGAGGTCGCCTGGAGCGATCTCCTGCGCGAGCGATTCGCCGGCGCGCCGCTGAAGGCGGTGGCCGTCACCTTCGGGCGCACGCGCCTGCGCGGCGAGGCCATGGTCACCCGCCACGGCCTTGAGGGCGGGGTGATCTACGCTCTGTCCGCCGCGATCCGCGACGCGCTTGAGAAGGGCGGCGCGGCCAGGCTGTGGATCGACCTGCGGCCGGACGCGACCGCCGCGAAGCTCGCGGCCCGCATAACCCAGGCGCCGGCCAACCAATCTGTCGCCAACCGGCTGCGCAAGGCGCTCCACCTGACGCCGCTTGAAACCAACCTGCTGCGCGAAGCCCACGGCAAGGACCTGCCGACCGATCCGGCCGCGCTGGCGACCGCCATCAAGGGTGCGCCGATCGCCTTGACCGGCATACGTCCCATCGAGCGCGCGATCTCCACGGCCGGCGGCGTGGCGCTCGATGCGGTCGACGAGCATCTGATGCTGGGCGCGCGGCCCGGCGTCTTCGTGGCCGGCGAGATGCTGGACTGGGAAGCGCCCACTGGCGGCTACCTGCTCCAGGCCAGCTTCGCCACCGGCATGGCGGCGGCGAACGGCGTGCTGCAGAGGCTGGAACCTAACTGACCGCCTCAGCCCTCCGCGCCGTGGAGCCCCCTGCCTCCGCCGGCCACGGATCCACCGTTACGCGCCGCATGTGCCGGCGTTGGCCGGGGTAGTCGTTGAGCGCGAAGTGCCACACCGAGCGGTTATCCCAGAAGGCCACCGAGCCCGGCCGCCAGCCGAACCGGCAGGTGAAGCCTTCGTGGCGGCAATGTTCGAACAGGTAGTCCAGCAGCGCCTTGGACTCGCGGGTCTTCCAGCCCTCAATGCGGATCGTGAACGCCGGGTTGACGTAGAGCGCCTTGCGGCCCGTCTCCGGGTGGACCAGCACCATCGGGTGGACGTACTCGCCGACCAGGCCGTCTGCCTCGGCGATCGCCATGGACTTGCGCTTTTGGGCCGAGTGACCCTGCGCTGAATATTCCCGCGCCGCGGAGTGCACGGCGTTCAATCCTTCGAGCGTGGCCTGCAAGCCGGGCGACAGCGCTTCGAACGCCGCGGCCTGGCTCGCAAACAGGGTGTCGCCGCCGAACTCGGGGGTTTCCACCGCATAGAGGACCGAACCGATCGCTGGGCGTTCGAGGAAGCTCATGTCGGAATGCCAACCGCCGCCGAAATTCACCCGGTCGCCGGGCTCCTTGACCACCTCCATGACCTCGGGCTGGCCCGCCATTCCGGCGACATAGGGGTGGATGTTCAGCGGGCCGAACCGCGCCCCGAACGCCACCTGCCGTTCCGGCGTCAGCGCCTGGTCACGGAAGAAGATCACCTGGTGCTCGACGAGCGCCTTGCGGATCGCCGCGATCGTGGCGTCCGGCAGGTCCTGGGCAAGATCGACGCCGGAGATTTCCGCGCCAAGCGCGCCGGCCACGCGGCGGATCGTCAGGGACGAGGTCATGGTCGGAACTCCGGCGCCTGCGGGGGGTCGTGCTACAATAGGCCCGGGAGGCCGCCATGGACAAACCGACCCACCACTTCGACCCAGACGCCCATGCCGCCGAGATCCGCGAGCAAGGCTTTACGGTGATCCCGGATTTCATGGACCAGGCAGCGCTCGCGGCCTTCCGCGCGGCGCTGGCGCCGTTCCTCGGCAGCCATCGTGGCCGCAACGACTTCGAGGGCTTCGAGACCGAACGGGTCTACACCCTGGTCGCCCGCGGCAAGATCTTCGAGGACCTCGCCTGCGAACCTCGCCTGATGGCGCTGCTGAGCCGCTTCCTGGAGGGCGCGTTCCTGCTCTCGGCGACCCATGCCATCAACCTGAAGCCCGGCGAGACGGCGCAGTCGATCCACACCGACGACGGCTTCTACCGCCAGCCGCGCCGGGCGCCGGCGGTGGGCTATTCGATGATCGGGGCGATCGACGCGTTCACGCGGCAGAACGGCGCGACGGAGGTGATCCCCGGCAGCCACCTCTGGGATGAGGACGAGATCGCCGCGCGCCAGGCGGCCCCCGGAGGGCTCGAGGCCCTGCTGGTTCCGATGGAGGTCCCGGCCGGCGCCTGCTTCGTCTTCCCGGGCAAGCTGCTACATCGGGGCGGCGCCAACGGCGCCGAGAAGCCCCGGCTCGCCTTCACCAACCAGTATTGCGCCGGCTGGGCGCGCCCGCAGGAGAACTTCTTCCTCTCCGTGCCCAGGGAGGTCGTGCGGACCATGTCGCCGCGCGCCCAGGCGCTGCTGGGCTACGAACTGTGGCCGAGCTTCATGGGAATGGTGACCGGTTCGCACCCGAAGAAGGCGTTGGCCGACGATTTCGTGCCGCCGATCGTGGCGCAGCGGCCGGGCGCATAGCAAAGTCCCCGCCGCGGGGCGGCGGGGACCTTGAAGCTGGCGTCCTGACTAGTTGTTGGCGGCGATGATCGAGGCGATCAGGCCGGTGGTCAGCGCCACCATGGCGAAGTTGTTGTCGTCGGTGCGAACCCAGCGGTAACCGCGGGGCGGAGCGCGCAGGTGGTGCGAGCGATAGTCCACGTAGTGATTGCGGTCCTGGTACCAGCTGCTCGGCATCCGTTGGCCGCGCGCCCAGCGGTGGCCATGGCCATAGCCCCGGTTGTCGTGACCGTAGCCGCGCTTGTCGTGGCCGTAGCCTCGGTTGTCGTCGCGGTCATTGTGCCGGCTCTGGTCATAACGGCCATGATCGTCGTGATTGTAGGGCTGCGCCATCGCCGCGGTGCCGGTCAGCAGCGAGAGCGCCAGGGCGCCGGTGAGCAGACGTTTCATGATTGGGACTCCTTATCCACGACCACGAAACTATTCCCCGCGGCCTGAGCCCGTCCTGAACGCCATGGCTCAGCTAAGGTTCATCTTGTGTCGGCCAGGAAACACAATAGTCAGCCCAGCCGCCGCCGCCAGAGCGCGAACAGGCGCTCCCAGTGCCGTTCCGCCGCAGCCTTGTCGTAGACCGCCCGCTGCGGGAAGGCGAAGCCGTGATGCGCCCCTGGATAGAGCTCCACCTCAGCGTTGAGGTTCTTCGATTTCACCGTCTGGTCCAGCGCCTCGACCATCTCCAGCGGCGCATAGCTGTCGTGCTCGGCGCAGGCGAAATAGAGCTCGCCCTTGGCCTTCTGCGCCGCCAGGTGCGGGCTGTCCGTCTTGTCAGTGACGAGCTGCACGCCATAGATCGAGGCGGCCGCCCCGATGCGGTCGGGGTAGCGCGCGGCGAAGCAGATCGCATACTGCCCGCTCATGCAGTAGCCGAGCGTGGCGGCCTTGCCGTTGCTGGCGGCCGGGTCGCGGTCGGCGAAATCCAGCAGGGCGTCGCCGTCGCACATCACCAGCGGGATGCTGAGCGAGCCCATCAGCTCGAACATCCGCTTGCGCGCCTCAGCCTCCTCCAGCGGCGGCAGGTCGGCCAGCTCCATCACGCCGGAGCGATAGTAGAGGTTCGGCAGCATGACATAGTAGCCCGCCGAAGCGATCCGGCGGGCCATGTCGCGCAGCTCCTCGCGGATCGCCGGCGCGTCCATGAAGAACAGCACCGCCGGGTGCGCCCCATCGCGCTCGGGATGCGCGATGAAGGTGGCCATCGTCCCGTGCTGGGTGGCGATCTCGACGGTCTGCTCGATCATGGCTTGGTCCTCAGACGAGTTCGGCGGGCTCGACCTTCTGTTCCTTCAGGAACGGCTCGGCGTAGTTGATCGTGCCGGTCAGCGTCTTGGGGTCGCCGGACGCCAGGCGGTAGACGGCCTCGGCGATGTATTTGATCGGCTGCACGCGATCCTTGGTGGCCTCGTTGATCAGGCCATGGACCGCCACGCCGGGAGTGTCGACCAGGCCCGGCGAGACCACGTTCACGGCGATGCCGTCGTCATAGACCTCCGAGGCCAAGCCCGTCGTGAAGCGCTCGAGCGCGGCCTTGCACATGCCGTAGACCGTGCCGCCGCCGCGCCGCGTGTAGGGCGCCTTCGGATGCAGGCCGGCGCCGGAGGAGATGTTGACGATCCACCCCTGCTTGCGCTCGCGCATCGAGGGCAGCACCAGTTGCGACAGGTGGAAAGGCGCATAGACCTGCACCTCCATCATCAGCTTGAAGCGTTTCTCGGGGAATTCGGCGACCGGCATAAAGTAGGTGATGGCCGCGTTGTTCACGAGGATGTCCACGGGGCCGAAGGCCGCCACCGCCTCCTCGACCAGCCGCTCGCGCTCGGCGGCCTGCGCCAGGTCGGCCTTGATGAACACCGCGTTTCCGCCCGCCCGCTTGACGCGATCCACCGTCTCATGAAGCGTGCCGGGCAGCCGGCTCTCGCCACTTTCCGCGGTGCGGGCGGAGACCACGACGTTCGCGCCCTCCATGGCGAGGCGCGCGGCGATGGCCTCGCCGATGCCGCGGCTCGCGCCGGTGACCAGCGCATTGCGGCCCTTCAACGGGCCATTGGGATTGATGCGGGGCTCAGTCATAACGGTCCCTCCAAATGAATTTTGGTCTAATGGCCCAACGCTCGCGCGGCTGAGGGCCTAAGGCAAGCCAAGAGAGCCCCGGCCGGCTTGCGCATCCCTGCCCGCGGCGGTTCACTGGCGACCGCTGCATTCAAGGACCCTCCATGCGGATTCCCGACGAGAAGCTTGCCGAGGTCTTCGACCGGGGCTTCACCGTGGTCGAAGGTTTCCTGGATAAGCAGACGCTGACCGCCGCCCAGGACGCGCTCTGGGAGATCTATCCGCGGCCGCAGGACTATTTCGCCGATCCGGACGCCTATCCGAAGTTCGCCAGGAGCCAGTTCGCGGGCCTGCGGTTCTTCCCCTACCCATCCTGGGGGTTGAATCGCGTGCCGGTCTATCCGGACCTTATCGACGCAGCCGAGCGGTTCCTGCAGACCGACGAAATCGACTGCTACAAGATCGAACTCTGGGCGAAGTACGCCGGCGCGGTCGACTATGACCAGCACCACCATCGCGACTACGAAAACCACACCATCGTGGTGCCTCGCGCCGACCAGCTCATGCCGCAGATGACCTGCTTCATCCTGCTTTCGGACGTGACCGAACTCGACGGCCCGACCAAGGCGGTGCCGCTCGCGAAGACCCGCGACGTGCCGCTGGGGATCACCCAGACCACGATGGGCGATTATTTCGACGACGAGGTGGCGGTGACCGGACCGGCCGGCACGATCCTGATCTACAAGACCGACGTCTTCCACCGCGGCTCGAACTTCAAGGCGCCTGGACGTTCACGTTTCGTCATGCCGGTGGACTTCAAGCCGCGCGGCTGGCGCTGGCAGGGCAAGCTCGCGTGGCCTGACCGGACGCTCAATCCTGGCTGGAAGGAGGCGATGGTCAAGATGACCCCGCGCCAGCGCGACCTCTTCGGCTGGCCCCCGCCGGGCGATCCCTACTGGAACGCTCAGACGCTCAGGGACGTGGCGTTGAGGTACCCCGGCATCGACCTTCGGCCCTACGGCGCAAAGGACGTGGCGGAGGTCTAGTCGTTGTCCAGCATGGTGAGCCCGCGCACTGTCAACTGGTCTATCTCCAGGCGCTTGATCCGCGCGCGCCCGATGGCCAGCGCGCCGATCGAAATCGCCCCCACAGTGAGCGCGCCGACGGCGGCTGCGCCCATGGCGGCTGCGATCCAGGCGGAGAGCGGAAGCCGCCGGGAGACGATTTCATTCATGCGGCCGTTCCTTCATCTGCGGGACGTTCGAGCTCACCGCGCGGCCAGTTCGCCAGATCGGCCACCGCCTCGTAGGTCGATTGCAGGAACGCCATGAGCTCGGCGTCCGGATCGCGCGCCGCGCGCACGGCCTCGTAGGGCAGCACGAACTCGCCCAGCGCGGGACTCCACTCCGCGCCGACGGGCCGCACCTGGACATCGGCGAACCCCGGCGGCTCCGGGTAGGCATAGGCATAGAACACCGGCGCGACGCCCGGCGCCCCGGGCCAGAAGCCGCAACTCGACACCTCATGGGAATAGGCCTCGACGCTGACCGACGCGGGCAGCGCCGCCGAGCCGGGATGCCGCGGCGCGCGCCGCCCGGAGAAGCGCGTCACCGCCAAGTCGAAGCTGCCCCAGAAGAAGTGCACCGGGCTCGCCTTGCCGATGAAGCGGCCGCGGAAGGCCTTCATGACCCTGTCGGCCTGCACCAGGGCTCGCCAGAAGCGCTGCGCGGCCTCGGCGTCATAGGACCGGTGGACCTCATCCGTCTCGAAGGGAATCGCGCCCTCGATCTCGCAGGGCGTCGTCCAGATGTGCGCGGCGACACCCGCCCGGTCCAGCATGGCCATGGCCTCGCGATAGAAGCCCGCGACGGTCATTGGCCGCAGGGCCATGGCCTCGCGCCGCCCGTCGCTGCAAGTGACCCGCAACTGGTGATCCAGGAAGTCGAAGACGACCTCGACGCTGCGGCCGCCCACCGGCATGGGCGAGGTGGTCAGCCCACGCGCGGTGACATAGAGCGGCACGTGCCACCAGTGGTTCACCGGCGGCGTCAGCGCCATGCGGACCTTGCCCACCACCTGCGTCCACAGGTGCAGCGTCTGTGCGGTGTCGGCCCAGTCATCGTAGGCCAGCGGCGGCCAGCCGGAACTTTGGGCCGCGGCGGTCATGCGTCCCGCGCCTCGATGGCCTGGACGATGTTGTCGACGACGCGCCGCCAGTCGCCCTGCGCCGGCTGGCGGAAAAGGCGCATCGACGGATACCAGGGGCTGTCGTCGCGTTCCCGAAGCCAGCGCCAGTCACAGCCGAGCCAGGGAAGCATCAGCCATGTGGGCTTGCCCATGGACCCGGCCAGATGGGCGACGGAGGTGTCGACGGTGATGACGAGTCCCAGGTCGGCGATCAGGTCGGCCGTCTGCTGGAACGTCGTCGCGCCGGTGTCCTCCGGATGTAGGCTGACCGCGCCGGGCAAGGCGGAGAGGCGCGCGCGGGCGTCCTCCGGCAACTGCCGATAGAGGTCGCGCGGATGCTTCGGCCTTCCGCGCAGCATCAGGCCCACACCGGGGCCGCCGGACCCTCGCGGCAGGGGGAGCGGCGGGGGAATGGTGTCGAGCGTGGTTCCAAGGCGAAAGGGAAGCGAGGAGATCGGCGTCCAGGCCTCATGCCTGGGGACCGAGACGTGTCCCTCGGCGACCACCACGCGCGCGCCGGCGCCGCCATAGAGCCCCGCCAGCGACGGCGGCGCGACCACCGTGGTCTCGACGCCCTGCCCCGCCAGCACCGGCAGGTAGCGCGCGAACTGGATCTGGTCGCCCAGGCCCTGGTCCAGCCAGACCATCAGGGAGCCCACCGGCTGCCCACTCCATTCGGGATAGCTCAGCGGCGGCGCACGGAACTCGGAGACCGGCAGGCTGCGCCGTGCTTCATAGAGCGGCCAACCCTCGGCATAGCGCCCGTCGGCAAGCAGCAGGTCGGCCAGGCGGAAGCGCAACTCGGCGGACTGCGGCGAGATCTCCAGCCACTCGCGAACCAGGGCCTCCATCTCGGCCCAGCGCCGCGCGCTGCGCAGCAACTGCATCAGGTTGTTGCGGGCGGACTGGGCGGACGGATCGGCCCCGATGACCGCGCCATAGAGCCGCTCGGCTTCCGCCAGATCGCCTGCGGCGTGCGCCCGGGTGGCCGTCTGAAACAGGAGATCCGCCTCGCTCATGGGCCTTCATAGCAAAGACCCGGCTGGGGCTCACGCCCCGGAGCGCGTTCAGGCGGCTTTCTGAAGCTCCTGCTTCACCCGCTCGGCCAGGGTCTTGATGTCGATCGGCTTGGGCAGGAAGGAGACGTTGGCCTCGCCCTCCAGCAGATCGGAGAACTCGCTTTCCGCATAACCGGAGATGAACATCACCGGCGCGGATCCCAGGAACCCGCGCGCCTGCTTCAGGAGGTCGGGCCCCTGCATGCCCGGCATCACCACGTCGGAGATCATCAGGTCGATCTCACCGGCGTGGGTTTCGGCCAGGACGAGGGCCTCCTCGCCGCTCGCCGCCTCGATGACCTCATAGCCTCGGGCGCGCAGCAGCTTGGCGGCGACGCCGCGCACGGCGTCCTCGTCCTCGACGAAGAGGATGCGGCCCGCGCCGGACAGGTCGCGCGCCACCGGGCGCTTCGGCGCCGCGGCCACCGGCGCCGGCGCAACCGTCGCCGCCGGGACGTGAACAGGCAGGAAGATGCGGAAGGCCGCGCCTTCGCCGGGCTTGGAGTCGACCGCGATCCAGCCGTCCGACTGCTTCACGATCCCATAGACGGTGGCCAGGCCAAGGCCCGTTCCCTCGCCCACGGGCTTGGTGGTGAAGAATGGGTCGAAGATCTTGTCCATCACCTGCGGCGGGATGCCGGGCCCGTCGTCGGAGACCTCAATGAGGGCTTGGTCGCCCTGCGCGCTCGCGTAGCCGAAGGCCTGGGCCTGCTCCTGGGTTAGCCGCGCAGTGCGGATCTTCACCGAGCCGCCGCCGTGGGCGCGCACGGAATCGCGGGCGTTCACCGCCAGGTTCATCACCGCGGTTTCCAACTGGCTGCGGTCGGCGCGCACCTGCGGCAGGTTGCGGCCATAGTCGGTGGTGAGCTTCACGTCCTCATAGAGCACCCGGCGCAGCAGCACCTCGAACTCGCTGATCAGTTCGCCCAGATCGAGGATCTCGCGCTGCACGGTCTGCTTGCGCGAGAAGGCCAGCAGCTTGCGCACCAGATCGGCGGCGCGGGTCGAAGTCTGCTTGATCTCGTTCAGGCCTTCGTAGGACGGATCGCCCACCGGGTGGCGCGTCGCCAGCACGTCGAGCTGCATGAAGATGGCGGTGAGCAGGTTGTTGAAGTCGTGCGCCACGCCGCCGGCGAGCTGCCCGATCGCCTGCATCTTCTGGCTCTGGGCGAGCTGCAGCTCGATCTGCTTCTGCTCGGAGACGTCCACCAGGTACGCGACCCAGCGGCCCCCCTCGTCAGACTTGGCGCTCTTCGACAGGTAGAGGTGGGCGATGCGGGCCGGGTCGTGCGCCAGGCGAACCTCCACCGGCGCGCCGGAGCCCTGACCCGCCGCGAGCTTCTGGGCCGCGTCGGCGCGGCTGGCCGGCTCGATCAGCTCACCGAACACCGCGCCCTTCTCACCGCCGCCGGCCACCGCCCTCAGCGCCGGGTTGGCCTCGACGATGGTGGCCTGGAACGGGTCCTTGCCCTCGAGCAGCGCCGCGCCGAACGGCGAGGCCGCGGCGAACGCATCGAGCACCTTTGGCGGCGGCGGAACCGCGCCGGAGAAGGCGGTCAGCACCTCCATGGCCGCCGGCGGCAGCGCCAGCGCGCCCATGCCTGGCCCCGTCAGCCGGACCAGGAAGCGCCGCGCCCCCAACGGCGAGACGATCGCCTCGTGTTCGGCGCCACCGGTCTTGATCGCCGCGCGCGCGGTTTCGCCGCGGCGGGCCGCGCTCAACGCCGCGAACAGGCTGGAGGCCGAGGCGCCGGACTTGGGCAGGCGGCTGGCCATGCCGATCGCCGACTTCCAGGCGGCGTTGGCCGCCTGAACCCGGCCGTCGGGGGCGGCGATCGCCGCCGGCTCGCTGAGCGCGTCGATCAGCAGATTGGGGCTGTCCTCGGTTTCGCCCGAGCCTTCGGCCGATCCGCGCAGCACGAAGAGGCCCAGGCAGGCCACTCCCGCCAGCCCGATCAGCAGCAACAGGCCGGCCAGCGTCGTCGGCCCGGCGTTCATCGCCGGCGCGGCCGCGAAGGCGACGGCCATCAGGAAGAAGACCACCGCGGCGGCCGTCAGCGGGTCGAAACGCCCCTTGCGGGCCTTGCGGACGTGAGGCTCGGCCATGGCCAGGGACGGCGCCTCCTTGCGCATCCGCGACGGACTTCGGACGCTTTCGCCCAGAGCCCTTCTCGTCCGCTCATGAGGGTCATCATGAGCGGACGAGAAGGGCTCCAAATATGGACGACGACCCTGTTCATCCCGATTGGCGTGATCCAGCCCAATCGGGGCAGGGTCCAGCGAATCACTCAAGCACATTCTCGCACAGGTTCATGGCGTTACAGTGCGCCGCTCTTCAGCGCCCGGGCCGCCGCAGCGCGGCCCTTGTTCAGGATGAAGCCGATGACCTTGGCGACTGCCTCGTAGTGCGCCGGCGGGATCACCTCGTCGACCTCCACGGCGCCGTAGAGGGCGCGAGCCAGCGGCGGGTCCTCGATCACCGGCACGCCGGCCTCCTCGGCGATCGCGCGGATCTTGAGCGCCAGGCTGTCCATACCCTTGGCCACGCACAGCGGCGCGGGCGCCTCGTCGGCGTCGTACTTCAGCGCCACCGCGTAGTGGGTCGGGTTCATGACCACGACGGTGGCCTCCGGCACCGCCTGGATCATCCGCCGCCGGGCGCGCTCGCTGCGCAGCTGGCGCTGGCGCGCCTTGACGTGCGGGTCGCCCTCGGACTGCTTGAAGTCTTCCTTGAGCTCCTCCTTGCTCATCCGCATCCGCTTCATGAACCGCTGGCGTTGCCAGAACCAGTCGGCCCCGGCGACGACCAGCAGGAACACCGCCACGGCGAACACCAGCCGCCGCAGGATGTCGGCCGAGAAGCCCATCATGGCGATCGGGGCCATTCCCGAGAGGTTCTCCAGTTCCGGGAGGTGAGGCTTCAGCACCCACCAGGCCAGCAGGGCGGTCAGCGTGACCTTGAGCAGCGACTTCACGAACTGGGCGAAGCCGTCCAGGCCGAACACGCGCTTGAACCCCGCCACGGGGGACAGCTTGCTGGGATCGAAGGCGAGCTTCGAAGGATTGAAAATGAAGCCGGTCTGCAGGAGATTGGCCGCGACTCCCGCCACGCAGCCCGCCGCCAGAACCGCCCCGACCGGAACGGCCGCGGCCATGGCGGTCACGTAGAACAGGTGCATGCCTCCCTGGCCGCCGACTACCATCGTCTCCGGACTGGCGATGAACGGCCGCAGGGAGACCATCAGGTTGCGGCCGAACCAGCCGCCGCCCAGCGCGACCACGCTGGCCGCCGCCGCCAGTGAAAACAGCGCCGCCAGGTCCGGCGTCTTGACGACCTCGCCCTGCTCGCGCGCCTGCTGCAGCTTGCGCGGTGTCGGCTCTTCTGTGCGGGAGGCGGAGTCGTCGCTCATCGCCTAGCCGAAGGCCCCGATGAGGTCCCGATAGCGATCGACCCAGACCATGCCGATCACCCCGATGCTGAGCGCGAAGACCGACAGGCCCAGGAGCACCATCAGCGGCGTGGCGACGAAGAAGATCTGGAACTGCGGCATCACGCGTCCGACCAGGCCCGTGGCGATGTTGAAGATCAGCGAGGCGGCCACCACCGGGGCGGCAAGCTGCAGCCCCAGCGCAAAAGATCGGCTCACCGTCTGCACGGCCAGGTCCTTGGCGTCGGCCAGCGGGATCGCCTTGGTGAAGGGGAAGATCGTGTAGGAGCGGACGATCGCCGACAGGAACAGGTGATGCAGGTTGGTGGTCATGATCAGCAGGATGCCCATCAGGCCCAGAAAGGTGCCGAGCGTCGTCGACGGCGCCGCTTCCGTCGGGTTGGCGGTCTGGGCGAAGGCGAGCGTGGTCTGGATCGACATGATCTCGCCGGCCGCGGCGAGCGAGGACATGAAGAACCGCAGGATTCCGCCGATGAAGAGCCCGATGGCGGTTTCCTTGATGATGGCGAGCGCCACGCCGCTGACGTCGACCGGGATCTTCGGAACCGCCCCGCCGACCAGCGGGAACAGCACCAGCGCCAGCAACAGCGCGAGCGAAAGCCGGATGCGGACCGGGATGAAGGTTTCGCCGATGCCCGGGATGAGCATGACGATCGCACCTAGCCTGGCGAAAACCAGGCCGCCTGCGAAAACCTGTTGCGCGGTGGCGTAGTGTTCCATGGGGCGAGTGCGGCCCCGCCGCTACATGGCGGCGATGCGCGCTGCGATCTGGCGCATGAAGCCGCTCATCAGCGCCCCCATCAGCGGCAGGAAGATGAGCAGCGAGACGAAGATCGCCACGATCTTCGGCGCGTAGACCAGGGTGGCTTCCTGGATCTGCGTCAGGGCCTGCAGGAGGCCGATGCCGACGCCCACGACCAGGCCCACGATCAGCACCGGCGCGCAGAGCTGGATGGTCAGCCAGATGGCGTCGCGGCCGACGTCCAGAACTTCGGCGCCGCTCATGTAGACCTCTTGGAAAGCTTGACGAATTCGCAATCCCGCGAACTCCGCCACCATGGTCCGGCATGGTTAATGAAAGCCTACGGGCTGGGCAGAATTTGCCGCTCCAACGCCTGCGCGGCCTGGGCCGGGCTGGCCTTGTCCCGGTCGCGGTCGACGCTGTAGTTGGCCGCCTGCATGGTGGCGAGCCCGATCCTGCCGATCAGCGGCTGCAGCGCCCCGATCAGCCGCCGGTCGGCGGCTCGTCTGGGCGAGATCAGCACCACCGCATCGTAAGGCGGGATGGCGCCCTTCGGGTCTGACAGGATCACCAGCTTGTCGGCCGCGATGCGCCCATCGGACGAGAAAGCGCTGATCACGTCGGCCTCCCCGCCCTCGAGGGCGCGGTACATGAAGGTCGGTTGATAGGACCGCTGGGCCTTGAACCGCAGGCCGTAGGCGGCCTCGACGGCCTTCCACTCGGGCCGCGAGAGGAATTCCAGGTCCGAGCCGAGGGTGAGCTTCGGCGCGACGCGCGCGAGGTCCTCGATCGAAGCCACGCCCAGCGCCTTGGCGCGGTCGGGGCGCATGGTGAGCGCATAGGCGTTCTCGAAGCCGAGCGATCCGAGAACGGTCACGCCATCGCGCCGCTTCAGCTCGGCGGTGAGCTGCTTCAGGACCTCCGCGCGTCCCGGGTTGTCTTTCCGGCCCAGGACGTTGGCCCAGAGGGTTCCGGAGTAGTCGACGTAGGCGTCGAGCTCGCCGGCCGCCAGCGCCCGGTAGGCGACGGCCGAGCCCAGGTCCTCCTTGCGGCTGACCTTGGCTCCGGTCCGCTCCAGGCGGTCGGCCATCAGCTCGGCCAGGATGTACTGCTCGGAGAAGTTCTTGGCGCCTATGACGTAGGCGCCCTGCTGGCCCGCGAGCGCCAGGGGCGCGACGGCCAGCGCGACCCCCGCTATGAGCCCCGCCGCGCCGACCGCGACCAGCCCGAGGCTGCGGCGGCGCGTCCCCGCCTCGATCAGCCCCAGCAGCTGATCGGCGATCAGCGCCAGCCCCGCCGAGGCCGCGCAGCCGAACAGCACATAGACCCAGTTCTCGGTCTGGAGCCCGGCGAAGATGTAGTTGCCGAGGCTGGTCTGGCCGACCGGGGTCGAAAGCGTCGCCGCCCCGATCGTCCAAACCGCGGCCGTGCGGACGCCGGCCATGATCACCGGCGCGGCCAGCGGCAACTCGACCTGGAAGAGCCGTTGGCGCGGCGTCATGCCGACGCCGTCCGCCGCCTCCTTGATCGCCGGGTCGACGCCCAGGATCCCGGCCGCCCCATTCCGCAGGATCGGCAGCATCGAATAGAGCGTCAGCGCCAGCAGCGACGGGAGGAACCCCAGCGCTGAGAAGCCCTTCCCGAACGCCTGCAGGCTGAGCGCGGAGACCGCCAGCAGCAGCGGATAGAACAGCGCCAGCAGCGCCAGGCTCGGAATCGTCTGGATCAGGCTGGCGCCGGCCAGCACTGGCCAGCGCAACCGCGCGCTGCGGCTCGCCGCCACGGCCAGCGGCAGGCTGATCGTAGCGCCCAGCACCAGCGCGCTGAAACTGAGCATGACGTGCCAACCCAGGTACTCGGGCAGCAGGGCGAAGGCGGACGCAAGTCGCGGGCTCACCGGCCGCCGTCCAGCCTGGCGCGCAGCCGCTCAGCCTGGCGGCGGGGAGCCTCCAGCAGCGCGCGCACCCCCTCGTCGCGGGTTTGCGCCAACAGGTCCGCCGGCAGGCCGTCCGCCACGATCGCGCCCTCCCGCAGCACCACGATCCGGTCGGCCAGCAGCACCGCCTCGGCCATGTCGTGGGTGACCATCACCGTGGTCAGCCCCAGACGCTCGTGCAGCGCGCGGTAGTCCGCGCCCAGGGCATCGCGGGTCAGCGGATCGAGCGCGCCGAAGGGTTCATCCATCAGCATCAGCTTCGGCTCGGCGGCGAGCGCGCGCGCCACGCCGACGCGCTGGCGCTGGCCGCCTGACAGGGCCGCCGGCGCCCGGCTCGCGATCTCCGGCGGTAGGTCGACAAGCCCCAGCAGGTTGGCGATCCGCGCCTCGATGCGTTTGCGGTCCCACCCCAGCAGCTTCGGCGTGATCGCGATGTTCTCGGCGACCGTCAGGTGCGGGAACAGGCCCACCTCCTGGAAAACGTAGCCGATCCGTCGGCGCAGCAGGTGCGGCTCGGAGGCCGCCACATCGTCGCCCAGCACGTGCACGGAACCCGCGTCCGGCGCGATCAGGCGGTTGATGGTCTTGAGCAGGGTGGTCTTGCCGGAGCCGGAGCCGCCGACCAGGGCGGCGAACTCGCCTGCCGCCACCGACAGGCTGACGCCGGCCAGGGCGTCCAGCGTCCCATACCGCTTCTCAACCCCCGAAAGCTCGATCGCCGGGCCCGCCATCGGGGTTGCCTAGCATGACTTCGGCGTCGCGCGCGCGTCTTCGCGTGATCGCAAGAAGCGTCTAGCCTGCATCGTCCGCTTCAGGACCAAGGAGCTCCGCATGAACGCCCGACGGCTCGCCGCCACCGCCTTCGCCACTCTTCTGGCGAGCGCAACCGCCCAGATCGCGACTGGCCAGACCGCGAC
>Ga0207657_10000907_pt1 | contig 31291 bp, 28 predicted proteins | sample KBSC33metaG_FD_184316 | JGI IMG/M metagenome (GOLD analysis project Ga0207657, IMG submission 184316) | Corn rhizosphere microbial communities from Kellogg Biological Station, Michigan, USA - KBS C3-3 metaG (SPAdes) (version 2) | ecosystem: Host-associated > Plants > Roots > Rhizosphere > Soil ...
TACTCCGCGCTCGCGACGTCGAAGCGCATGTCCGATACGATCTTCTTGAAGTCGAGCGGATCGCCGGCAAACAGCGTCACTCCCCACTCCCACGCGTCGTAGCCGATCGCTCCCGTGATGACCTGCTGCACGCGACCGGCGTAACGCCGTCCGCTCAGTCCGTGCTCGTGCATCAGCCGGCTTCGCTCTGCGATCGGGAGCGAATACCAGTTCTGACCGACGTCTCTGCGCTTGGACATCGGATAGAACGACACGTACGGCATCGTATCGGGACGCTGCGGATAAAGCCGGCGCTGGACGTACGGGTTGGTTCGCTCGGTTTCCGCCTTCGCCTTGACTGCGGCAACGTAATCGGCATCACCAACTGTTCCGCCGCGCGCAATCGCCTCGTCGGCGATCTTCGCCGTCATGTGATAGAGACCGGCCTCCGTAACGCTGAGAAATGAGTAGGTCGGGACAAGCCGCCGCATCCACGGTTGCCGAGCCAGCTCACGCTGGACATCGCCGATCGCGTCGAGTGTCGGCCGGCAGTGGATGAACATCACATCCGACGTCGAGCCGATGAGTGCGACGGCTTCGCTCCATCCCTGGCCCTGCTCCTTCGCGGGGCCGAAAACGTCGCTCTCTGCGGTGCCGGCGGGCGTGTTCCGCTCCCGGTCGATTCGGTATATCTGGTGCAGAACGTACCACCCTTCGAGTGTCTCGGGTGGTTGTTCGGCTATCTGGTCTGGCATCTGAACTCCTCCAGACCGAAAGCTATAACGACGGCGGAATATTCGCGGGATGTGTGACCACGACGAAGCTGCGAGCCCTCTCCCGTCGCAGGTTCCACTCATACCACGCTTTCGTACCGCGCAGCTCGGATCTGCGCGCATATTCCCGCGCGAGGGCCAGCGAAAGCTGCCCGCGCTCAGGCTCCGTCACGCGGGGAAGCGCCTGAACCAGAGCCGGATACGCATCCAGTGAAAGGCCGCCCGTGAGGTACTGAACGTCGAGCTTGCCGGTATGTGCATACCGGTCGAGGTTCGCCTGGGCAACCCATTCGTCGCCATTCCAGAAAACGAGAAATGTCAGCGTCGCGAGCGCGACCGTCATTATCTGCCGCGCAAGTGCGCGCACATCGAACCTGCGCCACACGTGCCACGCCAGGACGAACAGAATCGCGAGCGCCAGGAGCATGTACGCCTGCACATACACGCGCGTCGTGGTGTAGCCGTACGCGTCCTCGTAGAGCATGATGCGATGGAACGCAGAGACGAGGATGCAGACGACCGCTGCGAGGAGTGCCAGCGAAGGCCACGTGATCGCGTTCCGCGTCTTACTATCGTGCGCGGCTCTCACGTTGTCGTGCGCCGCAATTATCAGGAGCGCGGCTATTGTCGCGGCCACCGTAAGCTCGCCGAATCCGCGATGCGCGTACTCCGCGAACGTCACACCCGAACCGGCGATGGCGGGTGACGCGCCGAAGAGGTAACTGAGCTGCAAGAGCACGAACAGCCACGACACCGTCGCTGCAGCGCCGAGTACGATGCGCCGCTCCGTCAGTCCGATCCGATCGACGCCGGTCGATGGCATCAGTGCCGCGGATGCGAACGACGACCCTGCCGCGCGTGTCGCCGCGTATGCTCCCAGTACGAACAACCCGAGCGACAGTCCGAACACGATGCGTGGCATGTCGCCCCAGTTGCTGAACACGCTGTAAATGGCATCGCGGCCTCGAGCCAGAACGGGATCCGCGCTCGCGAACAGGAGCATCAGTACCACCACGACCGGCGCCGCGATCACAGCGCCGCGCAGTGCAGGCCGCTCGTGCGCCGAGCCGATCGAATCGAAGGTCACGGCAAGCGATGAGATCACGCCGCGTACGGTGCGCCCGAGCGCGCGAAGGGGAGCCGTGATGATCTCGAGGGGCCCATAGTCGAGTGCCGTAGCCTGTTCGCTCGCCAGTACCACTGCGAGCGCCATGAGTGACGCCACGATCGCGACTATCGCGACGCGCAGGATCGGCGTCGTCGTTACCGCGGCCCCTGCAGCGAGAATGACGGCAAAGCCGAGTGGCGTGGCCATGACGCGAAGAGTCTCCCGGTCGGGTCGGCGATAGATGAGGAGGCCTGCGATTGCAGCGCCGACCCACAGGGCCCAGTTGATTCCGGGGAGTGCATCGAACAGGAGGATGGCGCCGAGTGCTCCGGCGATGGCGGCGAAGGTCCAGAGAAGTCCGATTCGCATGATGGGTGTGGTGGGTGAGCGCCCGATTGCGTGCGGCATGAGTTGACGACCGGCCGCGGTCGGCGCCGGCCATACTCCGGTATTCTAGCAGAGTCCACGATTCAGTCAAGTACTTTATGCCATAAAGGCAAGCTAATTGATGCGCGGGGGCACCTCTCCGTGCCGAAACTGAGTAGGTTGCACCCGATTCGTGCGGAACGGCCAATCGGCCGGCCGCTTGCTATATATGTTTCTCCGGTTGCGCTGGCGGTTGCCAGGGCAGCTACGGCCGGCAAAGTAGCCGGCTTCCTTTTAGTTAGTTATGCACTCTCCGCTCACGCGAGCTCTATCTATATTCGGTGACCGATGGCAGGCCGTGAGGATCGCGGCTTAGTGTCGGCCCCGGCAATCTCCGAACGGCCACCTCTGGACGAGCCGACAGGCCGCAGACTCGGCAAGCTTTCGCTGCTCGCACTCGGCGTCGTCTTCGGCGACATCGGTACGAGTCCGCTGTATGCGTTCCGCGAGTCGTTCCGTGCGGAATACGGGCTCGCACGGACTCCGGATAACGTGTACGGCGTCGTGTCGCTCATATTGTGGGCGCTCATCCTCACCGTGAGCGTCAAGTACATCGTCTTCATCATGCGCGCCGACAATCGCGGTGAAGGCGGAATCCTTGCCCTGCTCGCGCTGATCCTGCAGCAACGCGAGCGATTATCCAAGCGATGGCGCGTCATTCTCGTCATGACGGGGCTGATCGGCGCTGCCCTGCTCTACGGCGACGGCGTGATCACCCCCGCGATCACCGTGCTGAGCGCCGTCGAGGGACTCGAAGTAGTCACACCGACGCTCAGCCATCTCGTCGTCCCGCTCTCGGTAGTCATCCTCGTTCTGCTGTTCCTGGTCCAGAGACACGGGACCGCCAATATCGGATGGGTGTTCGGCCCGGTGATGCTGCTCTGGTTCGGCACGATCGGTGTGCTTGGCGCCTACTCGATCGTGCAGCACCCGCACATTCTCCTCGCGATAAGTCCGATGTACGGTGTGCAGCTGTTTCTGAACGACGGACGCACGGCGTTCCTCCTGCTCGGCGCGGTCGTGCTCGCTGTCACCGGGACGGAAGCGCTGTACGCCGACATGGGGCACTTCGGGCGGCGCTCGATCCGTATTGCGTGGTTCACGCTGGTACTTCCGTCTCTCGCGCTCAACTATTTCGGGCAGGGCGCCATCGTACTCGAGAACCCGCCGAGCGTCGAGAATCCATTCTTCGCACTCGCACCGCACGCGATGCTGTATCCGCTGATAGCGCTCGCAACCATCGCCGCAGTCATCGCATCGCAGGCGCTCATTACGGGCGCGTTCTCGCTCACGCATCAGTGCGTGCAGCTCGGATACAGCCCGCGTTTCAACGTCATCCACACGTCCGGCGAGGAAGCGGGTCAGATCTACGTACCGGAAGTGAACAACGCGCTCATGATCGGTTGCGTGATCATGGTGCTGGGCTTCGGGTCGTCCGCGGCACTCAGTGCGGCGTACGGCATCGCCGTGACGGGCACGATGGTGATCACGACGCTGCTGTTCACCCAGCTCGCACAGATGAAGTGGAACTGGAAGCCGTGGCAGTACATCTCCTTCGCCGCGTTCTTCCTGATCATCGATCTCGGGTTCGCAGCTTCGAACATGGTCAAGATCGAATCGGGTGGCTGGGTACCGCTCGCCATCGCCGGCGCGATCTTCACACTGATGACGACGTGGCATTCCGGTCGCAGGATCACGCGCACGCTGCTGCGTAACGCGAGCCTCCCGCTCGATGCGCTTTTGAAGAGTCTGGCAGAGACTCACGTCGTGCGCGTCCCGGGCACGGCGGTCTTCATGACCGCCGACTCGAGCGGTGCACCGATGGTGCTGTTGCATCATCTCAAGCACAACAAGGTGCTGCACGAAGAGGTGATTCTGCTCACGATCCAGGTGAAGGAGATACCTGAGGTGAACGACGCCGAGCGAATGACCGTGACCAAGCTGCCGCTCGGATTCTGGCGCGTGGTTGCACAGTACGGGTTCATGGAAGCGCCGGACGCACAACGGCTGCTTGCATCGGCTCGCGCATTCGGGGTGCGTGCGCAGCGCATGGAGACGACCTACTATCTCGGCCGCGAACAGCTGCTTCCAATTGGAAGCACGAAGATGGCCCGATGGCGCAAGAAGCTGTACGCATTCATGGCGCGAAATTCACTGCCGGCTACAGCGTTCTTTGGCCTCCCACCGAATCGTGTGGTGGAGCTCGGCGCTCAACTGGAGATCTGACACACGCGCCTGACGTTGTGCTCGACGCGTCAGGAATCCACTGGGAACACAACTCAGCTCTTCACTCTCGCGGACGTGGAAACGACGGCGCCGTTCGAGAGATGCATCACGATTCGCACCATCGAACCAGGCACGAGTGCGTGCGTTGCGCCGATCAGCATCAGATGATAGCCACCAGGGCGCATCGTTACGCTGTGATTCGGCGCGACGGCGAGTGAATCGAGCATCGCCATGTGCATCTCGCCCGCGACGTCGGATGATTGGTGCAGCTCGACCGTGGCTGCATCGTCGGATGAGAAGCGCGATACCCAGACCGTATCCGCAGTGCCGTTGACGAATCGGATGTAAGCCGCCGTCGTCGAGCCTGAATCCGGCGTGGCGCGGACCCATGCGTCATGGAGCTCGAAAGTCGTTGCCGACAACGGTGCGTCGCGATGGCATGCGGCGAGCGCGGCGAGCATGGACATCAATGCAAACGTCCGCACGAGAGGCACCCTCATGCGCCACGCAGCAGCTGACGAATATCGGATACCATGTCGCTCGTCTGCATTCCGAATGAGTAGAGAAGGCGGAGATTGCCGCTCTTGTCCACCACGAATGTCTGCGAGGGATGGGTCACCGAGTAGCCGCCGGCGGATGTGGATTCCTCTCGTGATGAATTTACGTGGAAGGAGCGCTCGATTCCGGCGAGTGTCGCGGAATCGGCGGTCGCGCCGATGAAGTCCGGATCGAAGCGTGACACGAAATGTTGCAACGTGACAGGATCGTCGCGATCGGGATCTACCGAGATAAAGACAAAGCGAACGCGCGATGCATCGCGGCCGAGGCCTTCCTTGACGCGCTTCCAGTCGGAGAGCGTCGTCGGGCAGACGTCAGGGCAGTGCGTGTAGCCAAAGTACAGCAGCACGACGGAGCCGTGCTGGTCTGCGAGAGAGAATTTGCCGCCGTTGGCCCGTTGCAGCACGACCGACGGCGCGACTTCGGGCGGCTCGTAGGCAGTACCGTGAAACGACGCAGGCCTGCAGCCGCCAGCGAGCACGACGAAACAGCTCGCGGCAAGCAGGGCCGCGGCATTCCTTGACAGTGATCCGGGTACAAAACGTTGCATATGCGAATTGCCGTGTATAATTCAGTCCGAATGGATCAGGCTGACGTGGTCGACGCGATAATAATCGGAGCGGGTGCGGCTGGCCTCGCCGCGGCAAAGGAGCTGCGCGCAAACGGGCGTAGCGTCATCGTCCTGGAGGCGCGGGGCCGCGTCGGTGGCCGAATCTTCACATACCGCGACCCTTCAGTGGTAGTTCCGATCGAGCTTGGTGCCGAGTTTTTACACGGCGCCACTCCCAACACTGATACGATAATCGATGCCGCAGGGTTGACAGCATTCGATGTGGTTGGCGAGCACTGGCAGGCGCGCGAAGGAACTTTCAGGCAGGTCGATTTCTGGAAGCGGATAGAAAAGGTGCTCGGGAAGCTGGACGAGCACCGTACGCCGGACCGGAGCTTCAGGGATTACCTCGCGGAACGGGCGGCACGGAAGCGCAAGCCGAAAGACGCCCGTGCGCGGATCAGTGCGATCGAATTCGTGCAGGGATTTCACGCTGCCGACATATCACTCGTGAGCGAGCGCTGGCTCGCCAAGGGTGGTGACCCTGCCGAGAGCCCCGAGGATGAACGAACGGGGCGCGTGGTGGATGGTTACGATCGCGTGTCGGCGTGGCTCGCGCGCGATGTCTACGATGCGATCGAGCTCAATACCGTGGTGACCAGAGTCGAGTGGGAGCGCGGAAACGTCGTCGTGAGCTGCCAGAACGCCGCGGGCGAGCTCCGCGCGGTGTCGGGACGCACGGTGATAGTCACGGTGCCCATCGGTGTGTTGCAGGCCGTGCCGCCGGCGCCGGGCGCAATCGCGTTCGAGCCCGAAATTCCGGCAGTGACGAATGCGGTGAATGGCCTCGCAATGGGTAGTGTGCTTCGAACGGTTTTCGCATTCCGTGAGCGCTTCTGGGAAATGGGGCTACGGAACGCTCCCGAGCACGGCGGAAGCGGGCTGATGTCGCTCAGCTTCCTGCACAGCCCCGGGGCCGATTTTCCCGTCTGGTGGACCCAGTTTCCGGTGCGCGCCCCGATTCTCGTAGGGTGGGTCGGCGGTCCGCCGGCGGCGGCCCTGTGTGCCCTGCCGGACGCGGAAATCGAGCGAATCGCGCTGCACGATCTGGCGGCGCACCTCGGTACGACTTATGAGCGGCTGGCCGGTCTTGTGACCGGAAGCTGGATGCACAACTGGGAGCACGACCCCTTCTCGCGCGGGGCCTACAGCTACGCGATGGTCGGCGGCAGCGGATCAGCGAGGAAACTTTCGAGGCCCATCGAACAGACAGTATTCTTCTCTGGAGAGGCCACGAACACGGAAGGTCGCAGCGGCACAGTCGAAGGCGCCCTGGCCACCGGATTGCGAGCGGCACAAGGAGTGCTCCAGGCTTTGGGGCAAGAACCCATTCCAAACCAGTGAGGTCAGTTGGTGCATAGCAAACTCATTCCGGCGCTGCTCGCCGTGACAGTATTGGCCGTTTCTGCCGGCGCCCAGAAGGCGCCGCGGCACACGACGGCGAAGACCAGGACCAGCAGCTCGGGGCCATCCGGCGCATGGCGCAGCGTCTATAACGACGCCACTGTAAGAGTCGCGCTCGACACAACCCAGACGAAGCGCGCGCCTGACGGCACGTATCGCGTGCGACTCCGTTGGCAGTACGCGACGAACCAGATGATCGGAACCAGGCACGCATACCGCACGATGGTCGATCGTAAGATGATCGACTGCACCACGCAGGGAATAAAGCCCGTTTCGGCGCAAACATATGACGTCAATGGGAAGCCGGTCGCTGGCTACGATACGCCGGATTCGCAGCTGGTGCAGATCGACTGGGCCAAACGGCCGGCGGGGAGCAGTGCCGGAAAGGCCTACGCAGCGGTTTGTGCGGCGATAAGGAAGTAGGCGGCGCACCGCCGTATCGTCATTCCCGCGAACGCGGGAATCCATGTTATCGATCTTCAAGTGCGATGAGAGCGCAAAGCGGGTCGGCAGCAGATGGATTCCCGTTTTCGCGGGAATGACGACCTTTTCAGCAGCTCTTACCACATCCGCCTAGTTCTCGTCCCCGTCCACCGACCAGGTCGCGGAACCGCCTGCGGTCATCGCTTCACGTAGTGCATCGGCAGCGCTAACTCCGGTCTCCGGATCCAGCCGCAGCTCACCGCTTGCATCGTCGTAGGAGAACAACTCGGCGTATCGACCCCAGTCGACGACCGTCTCGAACTGACGGCGTGCCTCGCCGCCGGAGAAGGCTTCTTCCAGCTCCTCCATGAGGCGGTCCGAGTCGAGCGTGCCTGACGGAGACGCGTCGAGCTCGCGCACTATGTGTCGCAGCAGCGACACGTGCGCCAGGGCATAACGCCGGAACATCGCCTTCTCGATGTCGAGATCGGCGTCGGCAAACTCGATTCCCGGTTGTGTGATGACGACTGCGCGATCCTGGAGGTCGGCAAAGCCGAGCAGGTCGCTCGCTTCGACGATGGCTAGCACGTCGTCGCTGCGGAGCTGAAGATCGCGCGCGAGATCGTGCACGTTTGCACGGCCGCCCATCGTCGACAGGTACTGCACGAATCCTGTGAGATCGTCGATCCCGACGTCGGGCAGCACCTGATAGCGCCGCGGGCGCTCGGCACGTGTAGGAGTACTCGGGCGGCCGACGAGCTTGGAGGCGTCCTCACCGGGGTTTGTCATCACGCGATAGATCGCGTCGACAAGATGCTGCCGTGCGGGACCGTGATGCGCTCGCTCGTGCGCCGGTAATCCCGGCAGCTCGATCCGGATGTGCCCCGGATTTGCGCCGAACACGAGAATGCGATCGGCGAGTGTCACTGCTTCCTCGATGTTGTGCGTGACGAGCAGGACCGCCTTGGTGGGCATCGAGCGAGAGCTCCACAGCTCCTGCAGCTCGGCCCGCAGCGTCTCGCCCGTCAAGACGTCGAGAGCGGAAAACGGCTCGTCCATGAAAAGCACTTCCGGTTGCACCACCAGTGCGCGAGCGAAACCGACGCGCTGCTTCATGCCGCCGGAAAGTTCTTTCGGGAACGCTTCCTCGTAACCGTCGAGTCCGATGAGATCGATCGCGGCAATCGCGCGTTCGCGGCGTTGGTCGGACGGAACCCCAGCCGCGAGCAGACCGAGCTCCACGTTCTGCAGAACGGTGAGCCATGGAAACAACGCGAAACTCTGGAACACGATCGCAACGTTCGGATTGATTCCGGTGAGATCCTCACCGTGGGACAGAACGCGCCCCGACGACGGCGGCATCAGTCCCGACAGCAAACGCAGCAATGTCGATTTGCCGGATCCGGATGGGCCGAGCAGCGCGACGAATTCGCCAGCGTGCAACGCAACGCTGACGTGATCCAGCACGGGTGTGCGGTCGTCGCCGTAATACTTGTCCACCGCGCGCGCTTCGAGTATTACCGCGCCGCGCTCGTTCGCCGGTGGTGCAGATATGGCCGTTGTCATGCTGCTTGCCTCATTCCAGACGATAACGCGATTGTGCGATGCGATACAACCTGCGCCACACGAGTCTATTCCCGAGTATCACGACCGCCGCCATCACGAGCGTCGAAGCCAGAAGGAGCGGAAAGTTCTGTGCGTCGGCGGCTTCCGCGATCAACGCTCCCAATCCGACGGTGCTTATCTTGTGGCCCGCGAATATCACGTACTCGGAAACGATGCTCGCATTCCACGCGCCGCCGGTCGCAGTGATCAAGCCTGTGACCAGGTACGGAAAGATCGCCGGTATGATCAGCAACTTCCATCGACGCCAGCCCGTGAGCCCGTATACACCAGCCGCTTCCTTGAGATCGGACGGGATCGCCATTGCTCCGGCAATCACGTTGAACAGAACATACCACTGTGTACCCAGCACCATCAGGGCGATCGCGGCAATGTTGAGGCCGCCCGGAAGTGACAGCAGTATGAGTAGAAGAACGGAGAACAGTGCAGTTGCGGGGATCGACGCGATGACCTGCACCACCGGCTGCAACCTGCGCGACCATTTGGGGCTCATCCCGACGGCGACACCGAATGGCACCGTCCACGCCGTCGCGATGATCAGCGCTGCGAGCGTGCGGCCAAACGTCGCGAGTGTAGCAACGAGTATCGTCCACCATGTTCTTCCGGTCAGACCCGACACCGCGTGGAACGCGGCAAAACCGCCCCAGATGACGATGGCTACAGCCGCCAGTCCGAGGAGCAGTCCCGCGAGCACGCGCATCCATCGCGGAACTATCGGCATGGAGCGCTTGCGCGGCTCACGGGGCCGATCCAGCGACTTCTCTATCGGAGCTACCGTATGATCGTGCAGCCACGCGACCAGCGATGAGTTGCGCAGCAGGTCCAGCATCCACGATTCCGAAGCATCCCCACCGGACTGCTCGAACTTGAACTTGTCCGACCACGCAACCAGCGGGCGCCAGAGTATCTGATCCAGCAGTACGATCACCGTAACGAGGGCGACGATTCCCCATATGATCGCACGCGTGTCGCGGGCCTCCGAGGCTGCGGCGAGATACGAGCCCAGACCCGGGAGACGGAGGTTGTTGGTGCCGAGCACGAATTGCTCCGACGCCATGAGAAAGAACCAGCCTCCCGCCCAGCTCATCATGCTGTTCTGGATCAGCGCGATTGCGCCGAACGGCAGCTCCAGCCGCGTGAACCGGCGCCAGAGGCCCAGTCGGTACACGTCGGCGGCCTCGTTGAGCTCGCGCGGAATGGTCGTGAGCGACTGATGGAAACTGAAGGCGAGGTTCCACGCCTGGCTGGTGAAGATGAGCAGGATCGCGGCGAGCTCGAGCCCCAGCGTGCGTCCCGGGAAAGCGGCAGCGAGTCCAAGCACGACCCCCGGCATGAACGACAGAATCGGAATGCTCTGAAGTATGTCGAGCACAGGGAGCATGATGCGTTCGGCGGTCCTGCTCGCGGCCGCGGCGCGTGCATAGACGAGGCTGAACACGAGCGACACCACATACGCCACGGCCATGCGCAACGTGGACAGTCCCGCGTACATCGGGAGAAGCGAGATCGACGTATCGATTCGCACGTTGGGCGAGAGCGGTGAGCTCCAGCGCGCCGCCGCGCGCGCGATCCCGAACGCGATGGCTGCGACGAACAGCACCAGCAGCAGGTCCAGCCACCAGGGTGTTGGACGCACCCCGCCCCGTCGATCGGCTGCGTTCGCCTGCGTGGGAATGGGTAGGGGCTGAAGCATGGCGGCTCTGGTGGAGCGGGAGAATACCCCTCGGCCTCCTACGGCGTCAACCTCGGCGTCAACCTCGGCGTCAACCTCGGTGCCGATCCACGATCAGCCGCTGTTCCGGGCAAACCGTCTGTCGCGAGGGCGTGACACATGTGATGAGAGCCCGCCATTGCGGAGCGGGCAAGGATATGGAGGTGCGTCATGTCGTGGAAGAGTGGCTTTACGGACCGGGCTGAGGACACGCTGGGGGTTGCCAGGATTGCGTTGAGGCGGCGCCCGTCGGCGTTGGCAAGTACGGAGCTCCTGCGGGCGATTGAAGGCTGCGGACCGTCACTCGCGCGGGGTGTGCTCACCGCGCTCGACGTGAATATCGACGAGGTGCTGGACAGTGCCGATCAGATTGCCCGCGATCGCGAAGCGAATCTGCGCCTCCGCAGATTTCCGGTCAGGCTGGCTTCGCTCGAAATGATCGTGCGGCGCGCCGAGGAGGAAGCAGCGATGCTCGGCAATCGCCGGGTCGGAACGGAGCACCTGTTACTCGCGATCATTTCGGTGCACGATGATCCGGCTACGACGGCGTTGCGCGCAACTGGCGTCACGCAGGATACGGCGCGCGGAACGATTCGGCGGCTGCTCGTCTCATGGACCGACAACGGAACTCCGCGGCCGCGAGTTAGCGCGGCGTAGCACTGCCCCGCGCTTATGCGGAATGATTTGCGGTAAACTCGCGCAGCGCGTCCATCGAGACGTTCCCGCCGCTTAGTACTGCGATCGTCTCGCCGCTCGGCTTCACCTTCTCTGCCAGCAGAGCGGCGAGTGCAGTCGCGCCGCTGGGCTCCGCCACGAGCTTCAATTCGCGAAATAAATAGGCGGCGGCTTCCGCGATCTCGTCTTCGGTCACCGTGATGATCTCGTCGGCGTAACGGTGCAGATGCGCGAAGTTGAGCGTGCCGATCTTCACCGCCAGCAATCCGTCCGCAGCGCTCCGCGCGCGGTCGATCGGCACGGGGGATCCGGCGCGCCACGCGGCCGAGAGCTTCGCCGCACCTTCGGGCTCGACGACTATGACTCGCGCAGCGGGACGCATCAGCTTGACGATCGTCGCGATCCCTCCGCTCAAACCGCCGCCGCCCACGGGAACGACGAAAGTCATCGCGTCCGGCTCGTCGGCGAGTATGTCGAGTCCGCAGGTCGCCTGCCCCGCGATGATCCGGAGGTCATCGTATGGCGGAACGATCGCCGCTCCAGTAGTGCGGGCGAGATCCTGCGCGGCGGACATGCGATCATCCGTCGTAGTGCCGGCGAGCACTGCCGTCGCCCCCCATCGCTCGACGCCGGCGCGCTTGATCGGTGTTACCGTCGTCGGCATCACGATAGTTGCCGAAATTCCGAATATGGCCGCAACGCATGCAACGGCCTGCCCGTGATTTCCCGACGATGGTGCAATTACACCGCGCGACCGATCCGCCGGATTCATCGTAGCGATGTAGTTGTAGGCGCCGCGGAACTTGAATGAGCCGGTACGCTGAAACGATTCGGCCTTCACACCGCACGCAACTCCAAGTCGCTCGGCAAGATCGAGTGCCGTAATTATCGGAGTGTGAACCGCCTGGCCCTGCAGTCTCGCTGCCGCAGCATCGACATCCGCGCGGGAGATGAGCGTCGCGTCGCTCACGCGGCTGTCTCCGGACCCGTCGCTTCGACCGCAGCGACCGCCTGGATCTCGATGAGCATTCCGTGTCGCAGCTCGCCGCTTGGCACGATTGCGCGCGCGGGGCGGTGATTGCCCATCACACGCGAGTAGACCGCGTTCACCTTTCCCCACAGCGATACGTCGGAAACATAGACCGTCATCTGCACGACACGATCGAGGCTCGTTCCAGCTGCGCTTAGAATCGCGCCAACGTTGGCGAGCGCCTGCGCGGTCTGGTCTTCAATCGGACCCGGCTCACGCGACGGATCCCTGGGGTCGATCGGCAGCTGGCCGGCTACGAACACAAAACCGCCGTGCACGACTCCCTGTGAGTAGTGTCCGGCGGGTATCGGCGCGTCCGGCGTGGAGATGAATTTCATGTCACTGGTGGTTGGATAGTGTCAGCTGCTCAATGCGTGTACGGGGTTTGCGTGGCCGCGCGCCGCGATGATGGACATGACGCACGTTACTGCCTGCTCGATCGTCACGCGAGCAGTGTTGAACTGAACGTCGAAGAGCAGCGGGTCGGCCCAGTCCTGATGATAATACCGCTGGACGTACGCCTGTCGCTGGCCGTTGATGCGTCGCGCGTTGGCCGCAGCTTCCTCGGGCGTTCCACCGTCGCGTGCGACGAGTCGCTCGACACGGGATTCCGGCGTTCCGACCAATCGGACGTGCATCGTACCCGGCCGCTCGCGGAGGATCATCTGTGCACCGTGTCCGACGATTATGGCCGGTGGATGAGCCGCGGCCTCCACGATTTCGGCATGAGCGGCCTGCGCGATGGAATCCGGCATCAGCAGGTCGCTTGTCTCGATCTGCATCGGGGCTTCCGGCGGCGATATGAGCAAGGTCGAGGCGATCCTGGCGAACAGGCCCGGCGTCTGCTCGTCCCGCTGCCGGACTGCGCCACACTGTACGTGCAGCCTGGCTGCAACGCGCTCCGGGAGATTTCCGTCCAGGACCGGCCAGCCCAATGCAGCACCCAGAGCGAGCGCGAAATCGCTCCCCCCAGCACCACACTCCCGCGACACAGTGACGAGATCCACAGCGGTGGTCTGCATTCGGTTACCCTCCGGGTTGACGCCGTCCGCTGCCAACTTATCTGCGAGAACCCTGCCGGGCAACGCCGCGCGTACCCGCCAGAGTGGTCCGGTTCGTGCCTTTCCGATGCCTACGGAGCAACAACTCACTTTGCGAGGGCACGATGCATCACCCCGGGATCACAATGCGAACCACTTCATTGGCTGTTTCACTCGCAGGCGCCGCGCTCCTCGCAGGGTGCGCGGTGTCCACGCAGCAGGAAGTCCAGATGGGGCAGCAGGAGGCTCAGCAGATCTCCACACAGCTTCCGATGCTGCAGGATGCGCAGGTGAATGCGTACGTCAACGATCTCGGCAATGAGATCGCGAAGCGCACATCCCGCGCCGATCTCGACTGGCATTTTGCCGTGGTCAACACCGACGTGGTGAATGCCTTTGCACTGCCCGGCGGATTCGTGTACGTGAATCGCGGCGTTCTCGCGCATGCGAGCACGATGGACGAGCTCGCCGGCGTATTGGGACACGAGATCGAGCACGTCGTGTTGCGTCATTCCGTGAAGCAGATGCAGCAGCAGCAAGGCGCGAATGTCGGTCTCGCGATCGCGTGCACACTCACCAACGTGTGCAACAATCAGGCGGCCGCTACGGCGATCAACATCGGTGGTACGGCCGTGTTCGCGAAGTTCAGCAGAGAGGACGAGGTGCAGGCGGACAACGGCGGATTCCAGAACGTAATGCGGGCCGGGATCAGTCCCGCCGGAATGTTGAGCTTCTTCAAGAAGCTGCTGGCCGAGGAGCAGTCGCAGGGGAGTTCCGGCACGACCGCGGCATGGTTCTCGGATCACCCCGGAACCCAGGACCGCATAGCGGACATTCAACGCATGCTCGCCAACGTTCCGCCAGCGCAACTCGCGAAGCTGCAAACCGATTCCCGCGCCTTTGAGTCGATGAAAGCCCGGCTGGCGCAACTGCCCCCGGCACCTCCGACCAAGCAGTAGGTTCGATGGGTGGCGCGCGGGTAGCTACCTTTGATGGATGCCCCCGCGCGCCCTCCGCGTCCTGCTATTGGTTGGATTCAGTCTCGCGCTACCGACGTCGCGAGTCCGCGCACAAAATCCAACCAACGCCGATTCCGGCGCCGCGCGTACCGTCCAGTGCAACGTTCCGTGCACCGTCGCAGACACTACAGCGACCGACAGCGCTGCACCAGTGCGTCCGATGACCTTCGCGCAGAAAGCAGACTTCTATTCTGACAGGACGTTTTCCATTCGCACTGTACTCGGCGCATCGTACGCTGCCGGGATCGCGCAATGGCGCCGCACTCCCAGAGAATGGGGCACCGGGATCAGCGGTTATGCTCGACGCGATGCTGCTGCATACGGCGGCGGAGTCGTTCGCCATACTGTCGAGTTCGGCGTGGGCGCGTTGTTGCACGAGGATCCGCGTTTCGAGCGGTCCACGCGGAACGGCTTCACTGCACGCACCGAAGATGCGTTGCACAACACACTCTTCGTGCGCACCGACGACGGAAGCCACAGAATCGCGTGGTCGCGCGCTGCCGCCGCAGTCGTGACGGGATTCGCCGTGAACAGCTGGGAGCCGCGTCGCATGCACAGCCCGCATCACGCCATGATGTTGTCGCTTGCCGGCGTGCTGAGTTACGCCACAGGCAACTTGTCCGAAGAATTCACGCCGGACATAAAACGATTTCTGCTTCGTAATACGCCGCTCGGCAGACGTCATTAGCCGCGCCAGGTGGCAATGACGGCATCCCGCGCCGGCATGCCCAATCGTGCGTGCATGCGGTTGTGGCACGATGCATGATACGGGGTCGAGAGCAGCAGAACGGTTCTGGTGATGCGGCGGTGCAACATCCGCCTCGTGAGCCACTAACGCGATGTTATCCAGCAGTGACCCAAAGTGGTCACTTTTTAGGGAATTATGTCGCAAATATCAGCATCGCACGAATGACAATTCGCATGTTCTCGACAGTTTTGTAGTGGCACGCATTCCGCGTCAGAGATCGGTTGTGCATGTGTATAAAATGCACAGACGATGCACGCAATCTCACATTAGATTGCGTGCGGAAGCTCCTTCGCAAGTCCACGGATCTTGAACCCGGGGTGCACAGATGTCGATACACATTGTTGAAGTTGTCAGCACCGCATTCGTGCTGCGACGTTCTCTGATCAACAGCTGCTTGTGATTCCGGTCGTCTGCGGTCCGTTGTCGGTGCTGCCCCACTCTGCCGACGCGTGGACCCCTGGCCCTCGGCCGAGCGCAATCAAACGCAAGCTGCGCAATGCAAAGCCGGTGAGTTATCCGGTGATGCTGCTTGCGTGCGGCGTGCTCATCGCGAACGTCGCTCCGCGCGTTCCGGTCAGGCCGCTTCCAATGTCACCAGTAATCGTATTTGCACCGACGATGCTGCAACGCGGCCTCGAGCTGCGTCGCGATACGCTTGCGAGCATGCTGACACGCAAGCACGTCGATTCAGTGACTGCATTTGAATGGGCACGCGAATTTCAGACGTATGGTGAACAGGCGCGGGTGAATCCCAAATTGCTCGTTGCCATTGCGTACGCCGAATCGGAATTCAATCCACGCGCGACGAGTCATGCTGGCGCGATAGGTCTCATGCAGGTGCTCCCGGAGCGTGACTCGTGGAGAGAATACGAGTCGCGTTGCGGCAAGATGACACCCAAGTCGCTGCACAACCCGCGCGTCAACATCTGCTTCGGCGCGCACATTTTCGGGGAATTCCTCAGGAGCCATCACGGCGACAACGATCGCGCGCTGGCGGCCTACAACAATGGAACCGGCGAGATGAACTCATATCCCGACCGAGTCTATGCAAGCCTGGCGGCTCTCAAGCGCGGCCAGTGAACCGGTAGTGATGGTTTGGCGGTTGGATTCCGATACTTGGGGTGACACCCCCTTTCGAGAGATCATGCACCCGCACCAGCACAATCAGCTCCGCGACGTGGTCATGCTCCCCTTTCTGCTGATCGTCGCCTTCGCGGCCTGGACCGCCACCTACGTGAGCGGTCTCACTTCCAGGCGCTGACGCACGGGGCCAAAACGACATCGGCATCCCAGCCATAGCTGGGATGCCGATGTCGCTTCCTGCCTCGACCGCCGCGGAATTCCGCTAGTGCCCGCGCTCGGGCCGCTGTGGAGGGCGTGGCGCAGGCCTGGGGACCGCGATGCGCTGCGGGGGCACTCCTGGCTTCTGGTTGACCGTTGGCCGCGGCGGCGGTGGCGCTACGGGCCTTGGATGGGCGACGCGTCCCGTGCTCGGCGGCAGCATGGGCATCCCGTTCGCCGGCGGTCTCAGCTGACCCTCTCTGGAGTTGCCGCTCCACGGATGCAGCCCGTATTGCCCCGGGACTCGGAAACTGCCAACGGGCGAGCGACGGCGATATACGGGGGGCGTCACGATGACTGGGGGTCGCAGGTACACGTAGGCTGGGTAGCCATAACCGTAGGGCACGCCATACGGCGCGTAGCCGTAGCCATAGTACCCGTAGCCATAATAGCCTGCATAAGGGTCGTATCCGTATCCGCCAACGGGGTAGGCGACGACGGTACCCCCGTAGCTTCCCGAGGGCACCGCGGCTTCCTGCGGTGCGGGATGGAAACACGCTCCAAGTGCGAGGGCGCAAAGAGCCGGAGCCGCGTACCTGCCGAATTTCGAGATTCTTTGCTGCACGTACCCTCCTTCCAAATCGCCCTTCCTGTTACCCCGTGGGCGCCGCAATGTCGCATAAGTCAGCCATTCAATCCATGTGCGAATTCGGGTCCCAAACCTCGTCGTACCCGGTGTTGTAGCTTTCACCATGCCTGAACAAACAGACCGACTCGCCTGGCTTCGCGCGCTCAGGACCCGCGGACTTCCGGACGCGGTCGGGATAGAGGTACTGGAGCTAACACCCACGCGGGTCGTCGCGACGATGCCCGTGGACGATCGGACCCGGCAGCCGTTTGGCCTGCTCCACGGCGGCGCATCGGTCGCCCTGGCCGAGACGACCGCGTCGCTCGGTGCGTTCGCGAATATAGATCCGACGCAGTTCGCCGCCGTCGGCGTCGAGATCAACGCAAACCACATTCGCTCCAAGCGAGACGGCACGGTTCGGGCGGTCGCAGAGCCGGTTCATGTTGGACGTACGACTCAGGTGTGGTCGATCAGGATCGCCGACGAGGAGGATCGTACCGTCTGCGTGGCACGCTGCACGATAGCGATAGTCAAGGCGCCCGCGAACGATTAGCGGGTAGACACGGCGCCGGCGGCCCGCTCGCCGCGCCGGTTCGAAGGCGTCAGGGAAGCGCTCTGCGGTCGGACCCTGTGCGGCGGCTCCGGCCATCTCGCGGCGCCGGGGCCCCGGCGTCTCCGACCGATGGCCTGGCCGGAAGATCGGCGACTCCAGGCTCCGGCTGCACCGGAGCGCGCCGCGACGACGGCAGTCCGGCGGCCCGCCCATTCCACGCCGGTGCAGGCGGCGGCACGTCGCTCTCATCTCTGGCCGGAAAGAAGAGGAATGGGAGCGGTGAAGTGCTTCGATGGCGCCGGTGCCGGATTCGCCTAGCGACGACATCCCGATTTACGAGGAATATCGGGACCGCGATCAGAAGAACCACAAAGGCGATTATTCCGGCAGTTGCCATTTGAGCCTTGAGTCGAGGGATGAACGAACGCGAACCGTACCGCTCGCCTGCCCTCTCCTTGCACGCTTCATGCGAGGAAAGTGATGTAGTGCGGTACAGAGTTTCATACAGGCCGATATCGCCCCGGTTCCACCGTGGGTGAATACGCTCCGTCCCTGCCTCCGATGATCTCACCTACTGTCCACAAATCCGATTTCCGGGCGCGCGGGCTCGCCAGATCCCTTGGCGATGCGGCGCTGCCGCTGGCCAATCCGGATGATCTCGATCCGTTGATCGACGCAATCGGCGAAGCGCGATACGTCCTGCTCGGCGAGGCATCGCACGGCACCAGCGAGTTCTACACGTGGAGAACCGAGCTGTCCAAGCGGCTCATCGTCGAGAAACAGTTCTCGTTCATAGGAGTCGAGGGAGACTGGCCGGACTGCTATCGCGTGAATCGCTTCGTCAAGGGATACCAGAACTCGGGAGCGAGTGCGGCGGAAGTCCTGCATGCGTTCGACCGATGGCCGACGTGGATGTGGGCCAATCGCGAAATCGTCGCACTCGCAGAATGGGTGCACGAACACAATCGAGCCCTGCCGGACGAGCAGAAGACGGGATTCTATGGCCTCGATGTGTATTCGCTGTGGGAATCGATGGCGGCGGTGGTCGATTATCTCGAAGGCGTCGATCCGGAATTCGCGCGCATGGCGAGGAATGCGTACGACTGCTTCGAGCCGTTCAACGAGGATGTGCAGGAGTACGCGCGCGCAACCGCGCTGGTTCCGATGTCCTGTCAGGACGAGACCGTTCGTGTATTGCGTGAGCTGCGATCCAGAGCCCCAGAGTTCAGTGAAGACGGGCGCGAGGCCTATTTCAATGCGGAGCAGAACGCGATCGTAACGCGTGGAGCGGAGTTGTATTACAGGACCATGGTTCGCGGCGGACCGACGTCGTGGAATGTGCGCGATCACCACATGGTCGATACGCTGGATCGGCTCATGCGTCACCACGGCGACCGCGCCAAGGCAATCGTATGGGAACACAACACGCACGTCGGCGACGCCCGCTTCACCGACATGGCGCGCGCCGGCATGGTGAACGTGGGTCAGCTGGTGCGACAGAGTCACGAGTCGGAAGGAGTCGTGCTGGCTGGCTTCGCAACGCATCACGGAACCGTCATCGCCGGCCGCGAGTGGGGCGCACCGATGCGCAGGATGGAGGTACCGAACGCGCGAGTCGGAAGTGTCGAGGATCTCGCTCATCTCGGGACTGACGGTCGTGACGCACTATTTGTCTTCGACGGCAGCGATGACGGCGGCATAGAAGGGCTCGATGCGCCGCTGGACAATCGCGCGATCGGCGTGGTGTACGATCCGCGTGCGGAACGTTACGGCAACTATGTACCGACCATCGTTCCGCGTAGGTACGATGCCCTGCTTTTCATCGATGAGACTCGTGCGGTGGACCCACTGCACATGCCCGTGCGCGTTTCTGCTGACGAGCCGGAGACCTACCCCACTGGGATGTAGCTTCCGCTAACGCGGCTCCGATGCGCCCGGGTGTCGGCTGGGTTCGGCCGCGGTGCCCGGGCTGTTTGCAGCGCGGTGCGTGGAACCGTTGCCGCTGTCGCGCTCGTCCCCGCGCCCGTATGGACGCGTTGGTTCGAACGTGCCTTCGGTGTCCTCCGCGATCTGTTGCGGCGTGCGATGGCCGTGCCGTGGGTATGGATCGTACATGATGCACTCCTTTGGGCAAGACTTCCCAGTGCGAGATGTTCAGGCTCGCATTGGTGCACCTGATTGACAGCAGTTTGTGCGCCCTCCTGTCGGCAATCGCGCGATTGGTCGACGCCCCGGCGAAGCCCACGCATTGGCTGCATATTATCCGGGCGCCTGCTACCAGTCGCGCAAACACCGCGTTTCGTCACGGAGGATACGTGTTCCTGCTTCGCGCCACAGCGCGCGGCCTCGCTGTCACCGCTGCGTGTACGCTTGCCGCAATTTCCGCGACGACGCTTCAGGCACAGGTAAGCTGGGTCTCCGCGCCAATCTCCGCGGTTCACTACGACGTCACCGCCGACTCGGCATCCGTCGGAAGCCGCAAGCTCGGTGTCGCCATGACGTTCCGAACCGCCAGCACGAAGCCGGTGGTGCTCGCGCTTCCAGCGTGGTCGCCGGGCCACTACACGTTGCTCTGGTTCGCGCGCCGAGTGTCGAACTTCACCGCAGAGTCGAACGGCTCGCCACTGGAGTGGCACATGCTCGACTACCAGACGTGGGAGATCATCCCCAGGGCGCCGGGCGAGATCCGGGTATCGTTCAAATATCTGGCCGACACGATCGATCGGGCGGTTGCGTGGACGAAACCGAATTTCTCGTTCTTCAACGGAACCAATCTGTTCATGTATCCCGCAGGTCGCAGCCTCGAATGGGGCGCGAGCGTGACCGTTCATACCGAGCCGTCATGGCGTGTCGCAACCGGGATGACACCGTCGACTCAACCAAACACCTTTTCGGCCACACGGTATCACGACCTCGTCGACATGCCGTTCTTCGTAGGTCGCTTTGCCATCGACAGCACCAACGTTCAGAATCACTGGATCCGGCTTGCGATGTATCCGGATTCCGTGATGACACCCGCGCTCCGGACACGCTTTCTCGGATGGGTGGACAGATTCGTCCCGGCCGAGATGGCGGTGTTCCGCGATGTCGAATTCAGGAACTACACGATCTTCTTCGTGGCCGACACCATCGTCAACGCGGGCGGACTGGAGCACCAGAACTCTCAGATGGATGAGATACCGCTTGCCCGGCTGCAAGACACTCCTGCGAGCCTGTTCTCGCACGAATTCTTCCACTCGTGGAACGTCAAGCGCCTCCGGCCGGCCGACATGGTGCCGTACCGCTACAGCGACGCGCAGCCAACCAGGTGGCTCTGGGTGAGTGAGGGAATAACGGATTACTACGCCAATGTTGCGCTGGTGCGCGGCGGAATCACGGACAGCACGGGATTCTACAACGCGATTGCCGCCTATATCATGGCTGCCGATCACGCGGGGGCGGTGTCGTTGAGCGATGCATCGCTCTCGGTGTGGGTAAATCCCGCAAACAGCATGAGCGGGATCTACTATCCAAAGGGCGGCCTCGCCGGCTTTCTTCTCGACATCATGATCCGCGATGCGAGCAACAACAGCAACTCGCTCGATACCGTGATGCGGACCCTCTACAACACCACCTACAAGCATGGCAAGGGCTTCACGAGCAGCAACTGGTGGTCGGAAGTCAGTCGCGCGAGCGGCGGCAAGTCGTTCGACGAATTCAGACGGCGATACATCGATGGACGCGAGCCGATGCCGGTCGACGCCGTGCTTGCGCTGGCGGGCCTGCGCGTAGTACGTGACGGCGCCAACGGACGCGTGAGAGTTACCGAGACGCCGAACGCCTCTGCGAAGGCAGTAATGGTGCGAGAGGGGATACTGCATGGCGACGGCAGTTCCGGCCCTCGCCGCCAGCCTTAGCTACACAGTAGCTACGGTGCGTCCGGCTCCGCGAGCGGCAGGAAGAGAGTGAACACACTTCCGCCGCCCGCGCGCGCTTCGTAATCCACGCTGCCGTGTTGCGCGGCAGCGAGACCACGCGCGATCGAAAGTCCCAGGCCGGCAGAAACGCTGCGCGTGTCGCCGTATGCCGTGTCGAGCGCGCGTGACTCTCCGTGCTCGGCCACGCCAGGCCCGCGGTCGGAAATGCGGACCACCATTCGCCCGCCCTCCGCGCCGCCGGACAGCTGCACGTGCGCGTCCACTGGCGAATACTTGAGAGCGTTCTCGACCAGGTTCGTCACGATTCTCAGCGTTTGCACAAAATCGAACATGCCAATGACGAGTTCATCCGGACGATCCAGAGAGACTTCAAGGCGATTCCTGTCCGCCCGTCCGGCAAACTGTCGCACGACGACGCCGAGCAGGTCGTCGAGCGCGTTCGGCTGGGGAGCAACGGGGAAATTCCCTGCACTCATCCGGGCGGCGTCGAGCAGGTCGGTAACGAGGCGATTCAACCGGTCGGCTTCCTCTTCGATTATCGCCGCACGTTCGTCTCCGTCCTGCAACAGCTCGTGCGCAAGGCCCTTGATCGATGTGAGAGGCGTCCTGAGATCGTGGGAGACGGCGGCGAGCAGCGCATCCTTGAGTCGCTCGCCCTCGCGCGCAGCCATCTCGCGCTCGACCGCCGCGCGCTGCGCTCGCGCCATGTACAGCAGCTGGGCGGCTACGAGGCTGGTGATGAGGAACGCCACGAGCGCGAGCCAGTCGAGCGGATTCCGAACGACCAGCGTACCGTACGGCGGCAGGAACATCAGATCGAAGATTACAAACGCGACAAGCGACAATACCACGCCGAGCGCCCGTCCTCCGGCGGCACTCGCACCCAGTATGACGAGGAGGAAGACGAGGATGACGTGGGCCTTGTCGAGATCGGCACGGAAGCTGAGCAACAGCAATGTGACCGCAACGAGCGCAAGCGTCCACACTGGCCACATCACCATTGCACGACGATTCATGGCATTGCCATCATGACGTTCCCGTCACGACGTCCCCGCAAAGCGGTATCCGATCCCGGGCTCGGTCACTACGTAACGCGGGTCGAGCACATCGTCTTCTATCTTGCGTCGCAGGTTGGCGATGTGCGTTCGCAGGTATTGCTGCGCGTCGCCGTAGCGTCGCCCCGCCCAGACGGCTCCGAAGAGCTGCGTGTGAGTAAGAGTGCGCCCGGCGTTCACTGCGAGCGTGCGTAACAACTCCCATTCGATGGGAGTAAGGTGAACTATCTCGCCATCTCGCCGTAGAGTCCGTCCTGCGAGATCCATGACGTACGGCCCGAACTCGATGCGCAGCGACGGCGCATTGCCTACGCTCGCCCGTCGCAGCAGCGCGCGCACGCGGGCCTGTAGCTCCACCGTGCTGAATGGCTTCGTGATGTAGTCGTCGGCCCCCGCGTCGAGCAGCGTCACCTTCTCGGACTCGGAATGTCGCGCCGACAGTATGAGGATCGGTGCGACACACCACGCGCGCAGCTCTCGGCAAACCTCCACCCCTTCCGCGTCCGGCAGACCCAGGTCGAGCACGACGAGCGCGGGCTGCTCAGACGCCACGAGATCGATCCCCGCGGCCGCGGCACCGGCTTCGAGTACCCGGTCGAAGTCGGATTCGAGCGCGTGGCGCAGCACGCGTCGAATGGGCGGGTCATCCTCGATGATCACGGCAGAGCGCGGCACAACCTGAAGTCTACAGCATTGGCGCCCCGCCGCTACCGGGCCTGTCAGCCGCGACCATACGAGCGATGCCGTCCACCGGCTTTGTACAATCTTTGTACCGCGGTCCGGCGTCATTGTGCGCCCTGCACGGCATCTCGCGTAACGTCATGAGTGAAGTTGTCCGAGCTGTTTCCGGACCGAACGAGAACCGAGCAGAGGTTGGCAGACCCCATCATGACCGACGCAATCTATGTAGCAACGACGTTGATCTTCTTCGCGTTGATGATCGCATTCGGATATGGCTGCCGGGCGTTGGGACGCGACGCAGTTGCGGACCGGAGCGACTCGTGACCGCCGATTCGATAGTAGCCGCGATCGTAAGCATCGTGCTCGTCTGCTACCTGTTCTATACGCTGCTCCGTCCGGACAGATTCTAATGACGTGGATCGGGTGGGCTCAGATACTCGCATTCAGCATCGTGGTGCTCCTCGTCACGAAGCCGACGGGGATCTATATCACGCGCGTATACGACGGATCACTGCACTATTTCGGACGCGCCGAGCGAGTGATCTACCGCGTGTGCGGGATCGATCCGAGCGAGAACCAGCACTGGATGGACTATCTCATTGCCATGCTGCTGTTCAGCGCAGTGTCGATGCTGGCGACTTACGCCGCGTTGCGGGCGCAGGGACATCTCCCGCTCGATCCGCAACACTTGCCAGGCATCGTGGACCGGCAGGCGTTCGAGACTGCCGCGTCGTTCACCACCAATACGAACTGGCAATCGTACGCCGGTGAGACGACGATGTCCTACCTGTCGCAGATGATGCAGCTCGCCTTTCACAATTTTGCATCGGCGGCAGTGGGAATGTGCGTTGCGGCGGCGCTCGTGCGCGGCATCGCCAATCGCTCAGCGGGTCGTCTCGGGAACTTCTGGACTGATCTGGTTCGCGGCGTGATCTACATCTTCATTCCTGGCGCGATCGTCCTGGCGCTGTTGTTCGTGCAGCAGGGCGTACTACAGAATCTCAAGCCCTACCTGACTGTCGGAACCATCGAAGGGGCAAAGCAGGTGCTGGCGATGGGACCGGTGGCGAGTCAGGAGGCAATCAAGCAACTCGGCACCAACGGCGGCGGCTTCTTCAACGCCAACGCGGCGCACCCGTTCGAGAACCCAACGCCGTGGACGAACTTCCTGCAAATGGTGGCGATCTTCATCGTGCCTGCGGGAGCCACCTACTGGTTCGGTCGTGCGGTGAGGCACCAGAAGCATGGTTGGGCGCTCTGGGCTGCCATGTTCATCATGTTCATCGGCGGTGCAGCAGTTACGTACAGATTCGAAGCGGCTGGCAATCCGATACACGCCGCGGAAGGCGTCGACGTGCATGCTGCATCCGGCAGAATGGCCCAGCCTGGCGGAAACATGGAAGGCAAGGAAGTGCGTTTCGGTATTGCAGCGTCAGCACTGTACGCGACGGTCACTACCGATGCGTCGTGTGGCGCTGTCAATGCGATGAACGATTCGTTCACGCCACTGGGGGGATTGGTGCCCATCGTCAACATGCAGCTCGGTGAGCTCATCTTCGGTGGGGTTGGCGCCGGTCTGTACGGGATGCTCAACATGGTGATCCTGACCGTGTTCATCGCCGGTCTGATGGTGGGACGCACACCGGAATATCTCGGGAAGAAGATCCAGAGCCGCGAGCTGCGCATGGTGATGCTGTACGTGCTTGCCGCGCCGATCATCGTGCTCGGGATGACCGCCATCGCAACCGTGCTTCCCGCCGGCCTCGCAGGCCGCGGCAATACCGGCCCGCACGGCCTGAGCGAAATTCTCTACGCGTTCACCTCGACGTTTGCGAACAACGGGAGCGCGTTCGCGGGACTGACCAGCTCGACCTATTTCTATAACACGACACTTGGAATAGCGATGCTGTTCGGGCGGTTCGTGCTGATAGTGCCTGTTCTTGCGCTTGCAGGGTTTCTGTCCGAGCGGAAGATCGTCGGGGAATCCGCGGGCAGCTTCCCCGTGGACACGCCCCTCTTCGTATTGCTGCTGATCGGCGTCATCCTCATTGTGGGCGCACTGACGTTCTTCCCGGTATTGTCGCTGGGGCCGATCGTCGAGCACTTCCTGATGCACGCCGGGAGGGTCTTCTGATGGCTGCGACCAGACGAACCCTGCTCGACCCGGCCATCGCGCGCGCGGCTGTGGTAGATGCGTTTCGCAAGCTGCACCCGCGCCACATGGTGCGGAATCCCGTGATGTTCGTCGTGTTCATCGGCAGCATACTCACCACCGTCGCCGTTGCGCGGGACCCCGCGAACGTGGGCTTCAACGCTCAGTTGGCGATATGGCTCTGGTTCACAGTACTGTTCGCAAACTTCGCCGAAGCGATGGCGGAGGGACGCGGAAAGGCCCAGGCCGACTCGCTGCGTCGTTCGCGCCATGAAACCCAGGCTCGGCGACTCAGGAATCCCGCAAATCGTGACGGTATCGAACTCGTTTCTGCCGAAGATCTGCGGAAGGGAGACGCAGTGCTTTGCCTGCCTGGTGACGTCGTTCCGGGCGACGGCGAGGTGATCGATGGGGTCGCTTCTGTCGACGAGTCGGCGATCACTGGAGAGTCGGCGCCGGTGATCCGCGAATCCGGCGGCGACAGGTCGGCCGTGACGGGGGGAACGCGCGTGCTTTCCGACTATCTGGTGATTCGCATCACGGCAAATCCGGGCGAGACGTTCATGGACCGCATGATCGCGCTGGTCGAGGGTGCGTCGCGCCAGAAGACACCGAACGAGATCGCGCTCACGATGCTGCTCTCCGGACTGACGATAGTCTTTCTCATGGCAGTAGTAACGCTGGCGCCGTTCGCGAGCTACAGCGGAGTATCGGTGAGCGTTCCCGTGCTCGTCGCGCTTCTCGTATGCCTCATTCCCACGACTATAGGCGGCCTGCTCTCCTCCATAGGCATCGCCGGAATGGATCGTCTGGTCCAGCAGAATGTGATCGCGATGAGCGGGCGATCGGTGGAAGCGGCAGGAGACGTCGACACGCTTCTTCTGGACAAGACGGGGACGATCACACTGGGAAATCGACAGGCGGTCGAGCTCTATCCGGTATCAGGCGTGGCGCTCGAGTATCTGGCCGATCGCGCACAGCTCGCATCCCTCCCGGATGAGACCCCGGAAGGGCGTAGCATCGTCGTCCTCGCGAAGGAGCGATTCGGGCTTCGCGGGCGCGACGTCGGTCCGCAGTTGCACATGACTTTCGTTCCCTTCTCCGCCGCGACGCGCATGAGCGGTGTGGACGTGCCGGACGGCGAGTTGCGCAAGGGCGCATCGGATGCAGTTGCGCGATACGTGACCGAGGCCGGCGGCGTGATGCCACGTGACATCGGTGACATCGTCGAGCGAATCGCACGCGAAGGCGGGACCCCGCTGGTGGTGACCGAGCGCAACGGTGCTTCACCTCGCGTACTTGGCGCCATCTATCTCAAGGACATCGTAAAGGGTGGAATGAAGGAGCGCTTCGACCGCCTGCGCGCGATGGGAATCCGTACGGTGATGATCACAGGCGACAACCCACTAACGGCCGCGGCGATCGCACGCGAGGCGGGTGTGGACGACTTTCTCGCCGAGGCGAAACCGGAGGACAAGCTAGAGCTGATCCGGAGAGAGCAGAAGGGCGGACGACTCGTCGCCATGACGGGCGACGGGACCAACGACGCTCCTGCACTTGCGCAGGCCGATGTCGGCGTCGCGATGAATACCGGTACGCAGGCGGCACGCGAGGCCGGCAACATGATCGACCTCGATTCCAACCCGACCAAGCTGATCGAGATAGTCGAGATCGGCAAGCAATTGCTGATGACGCGCGGTTCGCTCACGACGTTCTCGATTGCAAACGACGTCGCAAAATACTTCGCGATCATACCAGCCATGTTCCTGGCGACCTTCCCGGTGCTCGGCGCGCTCAACGTAATGCGCCTGCACTCGCCGCAGTCGGCAATCCTCAGCGCCGTGATCTTCAATGCACTGATCATCGTGGCATTGATTCCGCTGGCGTTGCGCGGCGTGAAATACCGGCCCGCCGCAGCTGCCCTCATCCTGCGGCGCAACCTGCTGATCTACGGAGCGGGTGGCATCATCCTTCCGTTCGTTGGCATCAAGGCAATCGACATGCTGCTCGTTCTCGCGAAGGCCGTCTCATGATCCGGCGCCACCTCTGGCCCGCAATATCGATGACGATCGTGCTGATGATCGTCACGGGACTGGCGTATCCGCTTGTCGTGACGGGCATTGCTCAGCTCCTCTTTCCGCGACAGGCGAACGGGTCTCTCGTGACGCGTGACGGCCGAGCGATTGGAAGCCGACTGATCGGCCAGCAGTTCTCCGAGTCGCGCTACTTCCATTCGCGTCCTTCCGCAGCGGGATCGGGCTACGATCCTCTGGCGAGCGGCGGAACGAACAGGGGGCCGACGGACAGAAAGCTTGCCGACACCCTGGTCTCGGGCGCAATCGACTCTGTGATCGCTCAGGATGGCGCGCATCGCGGCAGCATTCCGGCAGATCTGGTGACCTCTTCAGCGTCTGGCCTGGATCCCGACATATCGCCAGCCAGCGCCGCGATTCAGGTCGCGCGCGTGGCTCGTGCACGCAATACGGACTCTGCCACAGTCGCTGCAATCGTAGCCGCGCATGTGCAGGCGCGTCAGCTGTGGATACTCGGCGAGCCACGCGTAAATGTGCTGTCTCTCAATCTCGCGCTCGACTCCGCGTTCGCTCACCACTGACCACCACACACGACAGGCTTGGAGCACCGTAATGAAGCTTGCATTCCGCCAACCGGGACTTGTCACACTAGTCGTACTCAGTGCCACTCTCGCAGCAAGCGCTCGCGCGCAGGATTCAACGGTGTCCGCAACATCCATCTGCGGGACGGACAGCACGCCGGCGCCGTTCGGATTCGCAGATTTCACCTGGCTGAATGGCAACAGCCGGCAGCACGTATCGGTGCTGGATACCAAAGCATTCACAGGTGAGTTCCGCGCCGATGTGAGCTACATCGGCGACTTCAACAAGCCCAGGGATCATACTCTCTCAGGCACATCGGAAAGCGGACGCACAGGGGAATTTCAGGTGCAGCAGCTGGATGTCGGAGGAGACTTTCACTGCGGTCACGCGCGTGGGCGGCTGATGACGCAATTCGGCATGTACTCCACCATGACTCCGCGCAACGACGCCAGCCCCGCACGCGGTCAGTGGGATCTGCCCAACGCGTACCGCTACATCTCCGAGGCATACGGTGGCTACCACTGGAACAAGCTGAACGGTGTCAATCTGGATGCAGGCATCTTCATGTCTTACGTGGGCCTGTTCAGCTATTACAACTACGATAACTGGGCGTACCAGCCGTCCTACGTGTCATCGAATACACCCTGGTTCTTCAACGGCGTGCGACTGCAGATATTCGTCAGCGACAGGCTCAAGATCGAGCCGTGGCTCGTCAACGGCTGGCAGTCGTACGGCATGTTCAACGGCACTCCGGGTGCCGGACTTCAGGTACTGTGGCGTCCAACCGGCGCAGTGTCGATTCACTCCAACAGCTACTACGGGCACGACTGGCTCGGCATTCCGAACCGAATGCGCGTTCACACCGACAACAGCTTGCAGGTGAAATACTACGACCGTCCAACGAGACAATTCGACAGAGCCGCGTTCTCGCTTACGGTCGATGCGGGATGTGAGAGCGGTGGCGGCGTCCAGTGCGCATCGTCAGGTGGCGGCGGCCCAGCCCAGAATTTCGTCGGTGTCATGTTCTACAACAGAACCTGGTTCGCCGACAACTCGATCGGCGTTACGCTGGGCGGCGGAGCGATGAACAACCCCGGACGGTATCTCGTACTCATGCCCCCGATAAACGGAGCAACTGCTTTTTCAGGAACGCCGTATTTCACCGAGAATCCAGGCGATAAGTTCAAGGCGTGGGACGCATCGGCAACGCTGGATTTCATGCCGGATGAGTTCACTACTTTCCGGATCGAGTTCGACCACCGCGCGGCGAACGTACCGTACTTCAGCGGATCCGGCGGGGTTACCCCGCCGTCCGGCAATACCGGGCCACCCGGCTCTCTCGTTCAGGGTTGGTCGCCTGATCTTCGCAAGATGGAAAGCCGGGTCAATCTGGCGCTTCTCGTAAAGATGTGAGGGATCGGGATGACTGCCTCAAGTAACACCGACGGAACCAGCACCGATGCGACACTCGGATCGAGCGACTTTTTGCGCCTGCTCGAGAGCCGCGAGCGCGGGAAGCTCAAGGTGTACATCGGGTCTTTCGCCGGCGTCGGCAAGACCTACCGAATGTTGCAGGAGGGTAACGCGCTTCGCGCGCGCGGCATCGACGTCGTAGCCGCGTTTGTCGAGTCGCACGGACGCGCCGAGACCGAAGCGCAACTTGCCAACCTCGAGGTGATTCCGCGCCGTCGCGTCGAGTACCGAGGCGTCGTGCTCGAAGAAATGGACGTGGATGCGGTGATCGCGCGCGCACCCGCTGTCGCGCTGGTCGATGAGCTCGCCCACACGAACGTGCCCGGGGGCAGACACACCAAACGGTGGCAGGACGTCGAGGACATACTCGACGCCGGCATAAGCGTCATAAGCGCGGTGAACATCCAACACGTCGAGTCACTGAACGACGTCGTCCAGCAGACACTCGGCGTAACGGTACGTGAAACGGTGCCGGACTGGGTGCTCGCCAAGGCGGATCAGGTCGTCAATCTGGACATAAGCGCCGAGGACCTCCGGCAGCGGTTGCTGGAAGGCAAGATCTACGCGCCCGAGAAGATTCAGTCCGCACTCACAAATTTCTTTACAGAGGAGAATCTCACCACCTTGCGCGAGCTTGCGCTGCGCGAAGTGGCGAGCAGCGTGGACCGTATTCGCGAGGGAATCGCGGCAAGGGGCGTACCGTCCGCGCGGAACAACAGCCATGGCGGCCGTACAGCGGATCGCATTCTCGTCGCGATGTCGAGCAACCCGCCGTACACGCAGATGCTGCTCCGCAAGGCCAGCCGCATCGCCGGCCGTCTCAACTCCGACTGGTATTGCGTGTACGTGCAGACACCGAGCGAGCGAAGCGACCGCATCGATTCCGCACTTCAGCGACGGCTGGTCGAGAACATCCAGGCTGCGCAGAGCATGGGCGCGGAAATCGTGAAGCTCGAGGGAACCGACGTTGCCGCTGCCATCTGCCAGTTCGCCCGTGAGAAGAGCGTGACACTGGCAATCGTCGGCCAGTCCCGTCGAAGCTTTCTGGATCACATCCGCCGCGGCTCGGTGATCGACAAGCTCATCAACAACACTCAGGATCTCGACGTTCTCGTCGCGGCTTTCAACGAACGTCCCACCACCCCTACGTCACCATGAGCACACCAATATCATCAGACGCCGACTACACGTCCGCGCTTGCAACAGCGGCTACATCCGCCGAGCGCTCGCTCGACGACGCGCGCATACCGATCCACATTCTCCTTACCGCGCAGTTCGGCGAGCTCAACGACAACCAGGAGGAGATGCTTCGCGATGCCGCCGCTGCGCTCGACAACATCGCCGAGGAGCTCCACGCGCTTCGTGACATCGCTGGCGCGGATCGCGCGGTCGCGGCCGCGCGGCGTGACGTGGTGCGAATTGGCGAGATTCTGCGCGCGCTTCAGCCGGAGCTCCTGGCGCAGGCGTCACGCGCGGATGTATCTCTCGTAATGAACATTGCGCCCGGCCTGCCCAGCACGATCGGCGCGTTCACTCAGCTCCGCGACGCAATCCGCCTTACCCTGGCCGACGACATTCGTTAT
>Ga0207657_10000913_pt1 | contig 31255 bp, 24 predicted proteins | sample KBSC33metaG_FD_184316 | JGI IMG/M metagenome (GOLD analysis project Ga0207657, IMG submission 184316) | Corn rhizosphere microbial communities from Kellogg Biological Station, Michigan, USA - KBS C3-3 metaG (SPAdes) (version 2) | ecosystem: Host-associated > Plants > Roots > Rhizosphere > Soil ...
GTCCGCTGCGCCGCGACTTCGTGACTTTTGCCGTGAAGCGATCGGGGAACGTGTGCACGAGCAGCTCGGCGACAGCGCGGCAGAACTCCTTCGCATCATCCCACGGCCGTGTCGGCGCGAGCGGAACGACGACGTGCAGCCCCTTGCCGCCGCTCGTTTTCAGGAATGCTTCGAGCTCGAGCGTGTCGAGGAGCTTGCGCAGCACGGTGACCGCATCGACGAGCTTGTCGAAACCGAGCCCTTCATCGGGATCGAGGTCGAAGATCAGCCGATCGGGATGGTCGAGTTTCGGCGCGCGCGCTCCCCACGGATGCAGCTCGAGCACGCCCATCTGCAACAGCGCGACGACGGCGCTTACGCTGTTGGCCATCATGTACGGCTTCACGCCGCCGCTGTCGCGGATGTCGATGCGGTCGATGTACTGCGACACCGATTCGTTTGCATGCTTCTGGTAGAAGCACGGCTTGTCCCAGCCGTTGGGGCAGCGCACGAGCGTGAGCGGGCGATCGCGCAACTGCGCCACGAGCCGTTCACCGACCGCCGCGTAGTAGCGCGCGACGTCGAGCTTCGTGATTCCCGCCTCCGGGTACAGAAGCTTGCTCGCGTTGCTGATCGCCACACCTTCGATCTCGTCCGCAGCGTGGGGCTTGGCGCCCGCAGCCCGCCGTGCCGCGCCCGATTTCGGCGCAGATCGCGCTGCAGCAGGCGTCGGCTCCTGCGCATCGCCTGGCGCTCGAGCGTCTGCTGCGTCGTCGGTCGGCTTTTCGCGCGTGATGTCGCGCGCCGGCTTGTCCTCGCGCAAGCCCTGGAACGACGGATGGCGAAGCGTGCCGTCGCGCGTCCATTCGGTGAACGAGACTTCGCCGACGAGCTCGGGCTTCACCCAATGCGCGCGGCGTCCTTCGGCGCCGGTGGGCGGATTGGCGAACGGCGGCTTGTCGCTGGCGAGCTTGGCGAGGCGCTTCGCAAGGGTCGCAAGCGTTGCATCGTTGAACCCGGTGCCGACCTTGCCGCAGTAGCGCAGTTCGCCGTGTTCGTGCACGCCGAGCAGCAATGCGCCGAACCCCGTGCGCGCGCCCTGCGGGTCGGTGTAGCCGCCGATGACGAATTCCTGGCGCAGGCCGCACTTGACCTTCTGCCAGTCGCGTCCGCGGGTTGCGCGGTAGCGCGAATCGGCACGCTTCGACACGATGCCTTCGAGCCCGAGCTTGCAGGCCTCGGCGAAGAACGCGGCACCGTTGCCGCGCACGTGGTCGCTGTAGCGGATCACCGGTCCTTCGCCGGCGAGCTTCGCGAGCATCGCCTTGCGCGCGTCGAGCGTGGCCTCGCGCAGGTCGTGGCCGTCGAGGTAGAGGAGGTCGAAGACACAGTAGATGAGCTTGGCCGCCGCACCTTCCGACAGCAGGTTCTGCAGGGCCTGGAAACTGGTGCGGCCTTTGGCGTCCATCACGACGATCTCGCCGTCGATCCACGCGCTTTTCACGGGCAGCCGCTGGAGCGCATCGACGATGGCCGGGAACGACGCGGTCCAGTCCTTGCCGTTGCGCGAGACGATGCGGCACCGGCCGTCGGCGACGCGCGACAACATCCGGTAGCCGTCGAACTTGATCTCGTGCACCCATTCGTCACCCGGTGGCGGATGATCGACCAGCGTCGCGAGCTCGGCGTCCATCGTCTCGGGTTGCGCGGCCTTGCGCGCGCCGTCGACCTTCGCCGCCGATAGCGCCGGCTTGCGCCGGCGCACCTTTCCGCTGCGCACGTTCTCGGCCACCGACTTGTTCGAGTGCCACACGCGATCGGGATCGGCCGCGATCGCCTCGATGCTGCGCCCCGATGCGACGCTGTCGGGCTCGGTGTCGACAATGTGCGCGTCGGCACCCGAGCGCGCGTAGTCGTCGTTCTCCTTGATGAGCAGCCAGCTCTTGTCGCCGTCGTACTTGCCGCCGTGGCTTTTCACGAGCATCCAGCCGCCCTGGAGCTTCTCGCCATGGAGCTCGAACTTGAGCTTGCCCTGATGGTACGCAGCTTCGGCGTCGCCCTGCGGCGTCCAGGTACCCCGGTCCCACAGCAGCACGGTACCGGAGCCGTACTGCTTCGGCGGAATGACACCCTCGAAGTCGCCGTACTCGATCGGGTGGTCCTCGACGTGCATCGCGAGGCGCTTGTCGTGCGGATCGAGGCTCGGTCCCTTGGGAACCGCCCAGCTCAGCAGGACGCCGTTGAGCTCGAGTCGGAAGTCGTAGTGCAGGTGGCTTGCCGCATGCTTCTGGATGACGAACACCGGCTCGTGTGCGTGGCTGCGACGGACACGGCCGGCCGGTTCGGGCGTGGTCTTGAAGTTGCGCTTCTTGCGATAGAGTTCGAGCCCCATCGTGGTCCGGGCGATCGTGGCAGGCTTCACATTCTTGGCGCCGCTGCGCCGGGCGCGCAAGCCGCGACCGCTGAAAGGCGCGTAGGCGGGCTCCGACAGTCGTTTCGGTTATCGGTACCCGGCATGGCGTGCGGTCAGTGCCTTGCCGCTCGGAGCGGCGGCTCGTCCATCAACGCGACCTGCTCGCGCAGCTCGAGGATGCGGTCCTGCCAATAGCGCTGCGTGTTGAACCATGGAAACGCGGCAGGAAACGCCGGGTCGTCCCAGCGCCTCGCGATCCACGCGCTGTAATGCAGCAACCGCAGCGTGCGCAGCGGCTCGACGAGCGCCAGCTCGCGCGGGTCGAAGTCGCGAAACGATTCGTAGCCTTCGAGAAGGTCGCCAAGCTGTGCCTCCATCGCGGCGCGATCGCCCGAGAGCAGCATCCACAGGTCCTGCACGGCCGGCCCCATCCGCGCGTCGTCGAAGTCGACGAAATGTGGGCCTTCATCCGTCCACAGCACGTTGCCGCCGTGACAGTCGCCATGCAGCCGCAGCGATGCCGTGTCAATCCGCGAATACGCTCGGCGCACGCCGGCGAGCGCCAGCTCGACGATGCCCTGCCACGCCGCAAGCAGATCCTGCGGCAGGAAGCGGTGCTCGAGGAGGTAGTCGCGCGATCGGTCACCGAAGTCTTCGATCGTCAGTGCCGGACGCTCCTCGAATGGACGTGCCGCACCTATGGTGTGGATGCGCGCGATGTAGCGCCCGAGCTGCACGAGCGTGTCGCGCCGGTCGAGCTCCGGCGCGCGACCGCCGTGGCGCGCGAACACGGCGAAGCGGTAACCGCCGAACGCGTGCAGCGTGGTTTCGCCGAGCACCATCGGTGCGATCGCGGGAACGTCGGCTTGCGCAAGCTCGGCGACAAGATCGTGCTCTTCGTGAATCTGCGCATCGGACCAGCGCCCGGGTCGGTAGAACTTGACGACCACGGGCGGTGCATCGTCGCGCCACGCCTGGTAGACGCGATTCTCGTAGCTGTTGAGCGCAAGCAGGCGTCCGTCGCCGCCCACACCGACGCTGTCGAGCGCGTCGAGCACGCAATCGGGTGTAAGCCCGGCATAAGTCGGCGCGTCTGCTATTGTTGGCATTCAGCTCTCATTCTCGCGCAAACCCCGGACATGATCGCCACCGACCGCATCTATCGGCAATGGGACGACGAGATCGTTCCGCGCCTCGTCGATTACATTCGCATTCCCGCCAAGTCACCGCACTTCGACCCGGCGTGGGAGGCGCACGGCCACATCGAGCGTGCCGTTGCACTCGCGCTGGCCTGGGCACGCGCGCAGCCGATCGCGGGCCTCCATGTCGAAGTGATGCGATTGCCCGGCCGGACGCCGCTGATTTACTTCGAGATCCCGGGACCGGGCGAGCGCACGGTGCTCCTTTACGGTCACCTCGACAAGCAGCCCGAAATGATCGGCTGGCGCGCGGATGCCGGGCCGTGGACGCCGGTGATCGAGAATGGGCGGCTGTACGGGCGCGGCGGCGCCGACGATGGCTATGCGATCTTCGCGGCCCTTGCAGCACTCGGCGCCCTGCATGCCCAGGGCGTTGCCCATGCGCGCTGCGTCGGGCTGATCGAGACCTGCGAAGAAAGCGGCAGCTACGACCTTCCGGCGTACCTCGAGGCACTCACGCCGCGCATCGGCAACGTCGATCTCGTCGTCGGGCTCGACTCGGGCTGCGGCGATTACGAGCGGCTATGGATGACCACGTCGCTGCGCGGCCTCGCCGCGGGAACGCTGAAGGTCGAGGTGCTGCAGGAAGGCGTCCATTCGGGCGACGCGAGTGGCGTCGTGCCGTCGTCGTTTCGCATTGCGCGGAAGCTCCTCGACCGGCTCGAGGATGCAACGAACGGATGGATTCTCCCGTCGGCGTTCCATGCGCAGATTCCGCCCGAACGGGTCGAGCAGGCGGGCCAGGCCGCGGCGATCCTCGGCGACATCGTGTTGCGCAAGTATCCATTCGTCGAAGGCATGCGCGCGATGGCCGAAAACGGCGCCGAGGCCTTGCTGAACCGCACGTGGCGCCCGGCGCTGTCGATGATCGGCGCGGACGGGTTTCCGGCCATCGCCGACGCGGGGAACGTGCTGCGGCCCTCGACGTCGCTGATGCTGTCGCTGCGGCTGCCGCCGACGATCGATGGCCACGACGCGACCGTCGCGATGAAATCGCTGTTCGAGGCCGATCCGCCGTACGGCGCGCGCGTGACCTTCGAGCCCGTGCAGGGGGCAACCGGCTGGAATGCTCCGCCGACGCAAGCGTGGCTTGCGCAGGCGATCGACGATGCGTCCCGCGCAATCTACGGCAAGCCGTCGGCCGCGATGGGCGAGGGCGGCACGATCCCGTTCATGGCGATGCTCGGCCAGCAGTTTCCCGAGGCGCAATTCCTGATCACCGGCGTGCTCGGTCCGCACTCGAACGCGCATGGTCCCAACGAATTCATCGACCTCGATTACGCGAAACGGCTGACGGCCTGCGTCGCGCATGTCATTGCCGCGCATGCCGTGGGGAGTGGAACGAGGTCGAGCGTGCCGGCGCGGTAGCGGCGAAGCAGAAGTCGCGTCACGTCGAGATCGAACGTCACGCGCGGCCGATCCCCGGCAATGGCGGCGAGCTCGGCGTCGTCGCGCGCGGTACCGAGCCAGCACCAGTCGCGAAAGACGTGGACATCGACGCGCTCGCCGTCGGCCGACGCCTCGCGCACGCATGCGGCGCCCGGTACGGGCCAATCGGGGATGGCAAGCGGAGCGAGTGCTGCGGCGAGGCGCGCGTCGTGGGCCTGCGCCGATTCTTCGCCGGTGCATGCGCCGTCGCAGCGGTGCAGTTGCCGCGCAAAGCAGGGGCCGGTACCGCGTTCGAGACCAAGCCTGCGCGGGCATAGCCGATTCTCCGCGGCCAGCGCCCGCAACGCCGCACGCATCGACGCACGCGACGCGAAGGGGCCGTACGCACCGGCCAGCGCGTGGGGCTCGATGGTGCTTGCCGCAACGAAGCCGGGGGCCGCCTCGCGCCAGCGGGCAATGCCCGCTTCCTCCTTCCGCCGCAGCGTGCGGTTGTGCGCAGGCATCGTCGCCTTGACAAGCACCGCTTCGCGCAGCAGCGCGCCGAGCTCGCCTGCGGTGCGCTCGTGCTCGATGCGCCGGATCTCGCGCGACAGCCGGAGATCGGTCTCGCTTCGCCAGTCCTGCGAAAAGTGCGCAGCGACGCGCTCGCGCAGATTGATGCTCTTGCCCACATAGAGCGGCAACGGATTATCGCCGTAGAAGAGGTAGATTCCCGGCGCTTCGGGCAGCGTGTCGATCGCATCGGGCGCAAGCTGGGGCGGCAGGCTAGGCACGCGCAGGATGCGCCGGATGGCGATATCGACGGCCTCGGGTGAGTGCCGCCGATACAGTCCCTCGACGAACGACCAGATGGCGCGGGCATCGCCGAGGGCGCGATGGCGCTCGGTCACGGCAATGGCGTGGCGCGCGATGAGCGCGTCGAGCCCGTGTCCGTCGGCTTCGGGGAAGAGGCGCCGTGACAACCGCACCGTGCAAAGCACGCGCGCTGCGAACGCGCGCTCGAGCCGCGCGTAGGCATGCTTGAGAAAGCCGTAGTCGAACCGCGCGTTGTGCGCAACGAACACGCAGCCTGCGAGCAGATCACGCACGTCGTTTGCAATCGTCGAGAACGACGGCGCCCTTGCCACCATCGCGTCGGTGATGCCGGTCAACGCCTGGATGGCGGGCGGGATCGGGACCTCGGGATCGACGAGCGAGCTCCATTCGGTGATGCGAAGACCGGCCGCGTCGTCGTCGTCGACCCGCACGATGCCGATCTCGGTGATCCGGTCGGCCTCGGGACGCGTGCCGGTGGTTTCGAGATCGACGAAGGCAAATGCAGGCAGCGGCAGCATCGGGGCGCGGGATCGGTTGATCTGAACGATCGACCTTGACACGCCGAACGTTCGTTCGTTATTCTAGCCGAATGTCGAACGATCGTTCCTATCTCGGTACGCTGCAGGATTACTACGCGCGCCATCGCGCGCTGCCGTCGTACGCGTCGATCGGCAGCCTTCTCGGGCTGCGCTCGAAGTCGTCGGTGGCGGCGCTCGTCGCGCGCATGAAGCTCGCCGGCTATCTCGAATCGACGCCCGATCGGCGCCTCGCCCCCACGAAGCGCTTTTTCGCGCGTCCGCTGGCCACCGGGTTCGTGCGCGCGGGCCTGCCCGAGCCGATCGCCGACGACGAAGCCGATGCCGTCACGCTTGACGACTACCTGATCGAGCGGCCGTCGCAAACGGTGCTGGTGCGCGTGCGCGGCGATTCGATGATCGACGCGGGCATCTTCGAAGGCGATCTCGTCGTCGTCGAAAAGCGTGCGGCGGCGCAGAAGGGCGACATCGTCGTCGCCATCGTCGACAACCAGTTCACGCTGAAGCGGCTCGATCTCGAAAACGGCCGTTTCGTGCTGAAGCCCGAGAACAAGGGCTACGCGGTCATCCGTCCCGAAGGCGAGCTCGAGATCTTCGGCGTGATGATCGGCCTCGTGCGAAAACTGTAGCCGGCCTGTGCCGGCGGCACTTCCAAAACTCTGGCCGGCCTACGCCGGCCGCACTTCCACGAGGCAATCGTAGAACGTCGGCGCGCGGCCGAGATCCGTCAGCGCCTGGCTCGTGACCGCATTGGCGTTTTCGCCGCCCGGAGCCAGCCTGCGCCACCAGATCGACGGCGCCACCACCACGCCGGCACGCGCGCGATCGGTCACGCGCGCGGTGACGAGCAGGCTGCCGCGATCGTTGAATACGCGCACCACGTCACCCGATGCAATGCCGCGCGACGCTGCGTCGTCGGGGTGGATGTCGAGATGCGGCGTCTTCTCCTCCGCAAGGAACGCCGGCAGGTTCGCAAACGACGAATTGAGGAAGTTCCGCGCGGGCGGGGAGATGAAGCCGAGCGGATAGCGCGCTGCGAGCTCAGGGTTCGACGCCGCCGATTCGCGCGGGGGCAGGTACGACGGCAGCGGGTCGTCGCCTTGCGCGGCCAGCGTTTGCGACCAGAACTCGCATTTGCCCGACGGCGTCGGAAAACGGCCCTCGGCGAACGGCGCGTACGGACGCGGCACGTTCAATCGCTTGAAACCCGCCGCCTTCAGTGCCTCCCAGTCGATCCCGATTCCGTGCTGATCCTGCGCGCGGTAAGCCTCGCGCGCCATGTCGTCGTCGCTGTCGCGAAAGCACGGTTCGGTGAATCCCATCCGCGCGGCGAGACGGCGAAATACCTCGGTATTGGGCAGCGCCTCGGCGAGCGGCGCGATCGCCGGATTGTTCGCAACCGCATACAGGTGTCCGTAGGAGCTGTGGACATCGGTCTGCTCGAGCTGGGTCGTGGCCGGCAACAGGATGTCGGCGTAATCGGCAGTGTCCGTGCGGAAGATCTCATGCACGACACAGAAAAGGTCGTCGCGCGCAAAACCGGCCACGACGCGCGACGATTCGGGTGCGACGGCAACCGGATTCGAGTTGTAGACGTAGATCGCGCGAATCGGCGGATCGTCGATGCGCGTCAGGGCATCGCCGATCGTCGACATGTTGATCGTCCGCGGCGCACCCTCGATCAGGTCGGGACGCTCGAGCGCCGATTTGTCGACCGGAAAGGTCCCCGACGACGATAGCAGCGCACCCCCCGCGGGATCGCGCCATGCACCGACGAGCGCCGGCAGGCACGCAACGGCGCGCACCGCGTTGCCGCCGCCGTGCACGCGCTGCATTCCATAGTTGAGGCGGATGGCAGCCGGCTTGATCGAGCCGTAATCACGCGCAAGATTCACGACCTGTTCGGCGCGAATTCCGCACGTGGTTGCCACCCGGGCGGGCGGCCACTCGCGCACGCGTGCTGCGAGCGCGTCGAAGCCCACGGTGTAGCGGTCGACATAATCGCGATCGATGAGCGCTTCGTCGATGAGCACATGCATGATGCCGAATGCAAGCGCAGCGTCGGTGCCCGGCAGCAGCGCGATGTGCTCGTGGCATTTCTCGGCGGTGGCGCTGCGATACGGGTCGATCGCAACGAGCTTCGCGCCGCGCCTTTTCGCTTCCTGTGCGCGCGTCCAGAAGTGCAGGTTCGACGCGATCGGATTGCTGCCCCAGATGAGGATCAGGCGGCTTCCCGTGTATTCCTCGAGGTCCATGCCCATCGACGCGCCGATCACGGCGGCCCAGCCGGCCTTCCCGGCCGATGCGCAGATCGTGCGATCGAGCAGCGATGCGCCGAGCCGGTGGAAGAAGCGCCGGTCCATCGACGAGCCCTGCAGCAGCCCCATCGTCCCTGCGTAGCTGTACGGAAGGATGGCCTGCGGGCCGTCGACGGACGCGGCGATCGACTTGAAGCGTGCGGCGATTTCGTCGAGTGCGTCGTCCCACGATATCCGCGCGAAGCGGCCCTCGCCCTTTGCGCCGACGCGGCGCATCGGATAGCGGAGGCGGTCAGGCGAATAGGTGCGCTCGAGGTAGCGCGCGACCTTCGTGCACAGGGTGCCACCAGTCGGCGGATGGTCGGGCGCGCCACGTATGTCGACGGCACGCCCGTCCTCGACCGTGACCAGCATCGCGCACGTGTCGGGACAATCATGCGGACACGCCGCGCGGACGATCCGGCGATTCGCAGCCGCGGAGGAGTCGAGTGGCATCGCACGCATTCTACGTGACCGATCACTTGCCGTGATTCGGCCGCATGCACGCGCCGGGCAACGGCGCCGCGGGCCCGCTTCGTAGACCACGAACTGTGCGGACCATGCTGCGCGCATCGCGCGTCGCGTGTTGCGTCAACGACTTATCGTCGTCCGATCAGCGGGAATGGCGGATGGCACGCTTGCTGCTCAAAAGGTCGCAGCCGGCGCCATCGAGACGCCGCACCCGGACAGGAGAAGATGGTGAATTACACGCACTACGATTATCTGGAGCTCGCGCCCGGCGCAAGCGCACAGCGCGTCGAAGCCGCTTACTGCGCGCTGCTCGAACGCTTTCAATACGGTCACACGGATGCGGGCCAGGACTTGTCGGGCCTCGTGCGCATGATCCACGCCGCGTACGCCGTGCTGTCCGACCCCGAGCAGCGTCGTGCGTACGACGAGCGGCTCACGATCGAAGCACAGGCTGCGGACGCCGAGTTGCAATCGCAGCTCGATGCCGCAGCGATCACCGGTTTCACGCGCGTGCAGCAGGTGCCCGAAACGCTGCTCGCGACGATCCCAGAGCTCGCGGCCTGACGTCGGCCCGATCGCTTTAGGTCGCCGGGAACATTTTCAATACTGCAAACAGCGATGCGGTCGGCGGCCCTTCTTCCATCGAAACTGCGTGCCATCGCGAAGCGTCCCGGGGGACGCACCACGAAGCTGCGCCGGCCCGATGCGGTGCGCCGGCGTCCGACGCGAACGCCGAAGCGCCGCGCGAGCGTCGCGGCCGGTGATCGCCGCCGACATCGACCGGTAGCGCCGCGCACACGGCCGATCGCGCCTGCACCCCGCGTCGGCTTCGCAGGCGCCGCACTGCACTGACGCACCATCCAGCACGAACAACAACGAGCGAGGGAGAGCATCTTGGAAAAGTGTGTCGGCTGCCAGTTCTACGATCGCAACGACGACCACGCCGAAGACAAGGGCGTGCGCTGGGGCAAATGCCGCCGCGGCGTGCCGATCGTGCATCCGGTTTCAGCGAAGGCGTACATGGTCGAGGGCATCTGGCCGCACGTGCGCGACGACGACTGGTGCGGCGAATGGTCGGCAATCAAGCGGAAGGCCGACGCGCCGATGCCCGATGCGCGAAACCTCATGGCGCAAGCGTCGGCACCGTCGCCGATCCGCACCGCGGGGCTGCCCGGTGGATCGCTGATGGCGCCCGTCGCGCCACTCGGCGAAGCCGTCCCGGCGTTGAACGGACGCTTCGGTTCCGACTGAAACCTGCCGTACTGCGCGTGCGATAGCGGCCGCTGTCGCACGGACCCACCTCGGGGCGCACCGGGCGCCTGGTGCGCATAGCGCCCGCGACGGCGCGGTCTGCTAAAGTCTCGGGCTCGCTGCGCGTCTGATGCGCCGCGTCCATTCCCGATGTCGAATCTTTTCGAGGCGCTCGCCGCCGGCGCGACGATCGTCACGCCGAACAATCGTCTTGCACGCGACGTCGCGGCGCGGTTCGACCACGACCAGCGAGATAGCGGCCGGCGCGCGTGGACGACGGCGGACGCGCTGCCGTTCACGCTGTGGCTCGATCGACTCTGGCGTGCCGTGCTCGCAACGGGCGCGTTGCGCACGCCGCCCGTGCTGCTCGATGCGAGTGCGACACGGGCACTGTGGCACGCGATTGTCGCGCAGCATCGCCACGACTGGCTGAACGCACACGGCGCCGCGCGGCACGCGGCGGACGCGTGGACGACGTTTCATCGTTATCGCGAGCCCGGCGAAAGCATTGCCGGCATCGCGTCCGATGCGTTGCACGACGATCCGGTCGTGTTCGCCCAGTGGGCGCAGCGCTACGAGTCACGGCTTCGCGCGCTCGATGCGATCGACGATGCGCAGCTGCCCGATGTGCTGGCAGCGAGCAATGCGGCGCTGTCGCGCGGCGCAAGCGCGCCGGTCATCCTGCATGGCTTCATGGCGCTCACGCCGCAGCAGCGACGGCTCGTCGCGGCACTGCGCGCCGCGGGCATGACGATCGACGAGTCGCGTGAAATGCCGGACATGGCGACGCTTCGCTTGCGCGCAGGCTTTGCCACCCCGCGCGACGAGCTCGTGCAGGCGTTCGGATATGCACGCGAGCGCCTGCTGCGCCAGCCGGATGCCCGCATTGCGATCGTCGTCGCCGATCTCGACGAACGCCGTAGCGAGGCGCTGGCGCTCGCCGAGGAAGTGCTGTGCCCCGAGCATCTGCTGGCGATCGCACCCGATGCTGTGCGCCCTTACGGCATTTCGCTCGGCGAACCGCTCAGCGGCGTGCCGCTCGTGGCCACGGCACTCGACCTCATCGCGCTTGCTGCCGGACGCGTGGACGCGACGACCGCGACGAGCATCGTGCGCACGCCATTCCTTCCCGATGCCGCGACACACTGGACACGGCGCGCGCACGCCGAGCAGCACTGGCTCGAACTCGGGCTGCGTGACGTGGCGTGGCCGGAGGTCCTCGCGGCGCTGCGCGAGGTCGACCCTGCGCTGCATCGGCGCTTCGCCGCGATTGCGCCGCCAGCCCATGGGCTGCGTGCGCCGCGCGACTGGGCAGGCGCATGGTCCGACTGGCTAGCGGCACTTGGCTGGCCCGGGAGCGCGACGCTGACGAGCGCCGAGTGGCAGGCACGCGACGCGTGGTCGGCGGCACTCGCGCGGTTCGCATCGATCGGCAGCGTCACGGGCAGGTTGTCGTCGGTCGCGGCACTCGATGCGCTGCGCGCGCTTCTCACCGAGACGCTCTTCCAGCCCGAGGCCGCACCCGCGCCCGTCCAGATCCTCGGCGTGCTCGAGGCCGCCGGCCTTGTGTTCGATTGCGCGTGGCTCGCGGGATTCGATGCGCAGCGCTGGCCCGGCACGGCGGCCGCCAATCCGCTGCTGCCGCTGCGCTGGCAGCAGGCGCGCCGCGTGCCGCGCGCGCATCCCGAAGTCGTGATGGAGCACGCCTGCGCAATGACGTCGGTGCTGCAGAGGATTGCTCCCGAAATCATCGTCAGTCACGCGACGACGATCGACGACGCGCCCGCGGTGGTGTCGCCGCTTTTCGCCGATTGGCCGGCGTTGGCCGACGCACCGTTGCTTGCGCCGTTACGCATCACCGACCTCGTGCCTGCCGCACGGATGGACAGCGCGACGGAGCCTGCCGCGCCCCCGCTGGCCGCTGGCGCAACGATGCGTGGCGGCGCCGGACTCTTCGACAGCCAGAGCGCCTGTGCTTTCCAGGCTTTCGCGCGTTACCGGCTCGACGCGAGGCCATGGCCGTCCTGTCCCGACGGGCTGTCTCCCGCGGAGCGCGGCGAAATGCTGCATGCGACGCTGAAGGCCTTCTGGGATGCGACCGGCGATCAATCGACGCTTGCCGCTCTCGATCCGCATGCGCTTGCCCTGCGCATCGCCGACGCGGTGGAAGCCGGGAAGGCGCGCATCGGCGCGCCACGTTGGCGCACGCTCGCGCCGGCCGTCGCCAACGCGGAAGCGAGCCGCCTCGCCGCCACGCTTCACGCATGGATCGACGAAGGCGAGCGGACGCGTCCGCCGTTTCGCGTGCGCGGCCATGAGCAACGCATCGGTTGCAGCATCGACGACATCGCGCTGTCGCTGCGCGTGGACCGCATCGACGAATTGCCTGGCGGCGGGCTCGCCGTAATCGATTACAAGTCGGGCAACGTCGTGCCGCCGGCGCGCTGGTTCGCGGAACGCCCCGAGGGGATCCAGGTTGCAATCTATGCGACGGCTGTCGAATCTGCGGCGCACGAGCCGGTTCGCGCGCTCGTCTATGCACAAGTGAAGGCAGGTGACATCGACGTTGCGGGGCTCGCCGAGGACAACGCGCAATGGCCGGCACTCGCCGCCGTCGATTCGCCGCGGCTCGCGCTCGCCGGCTGGGCGGATGCGCGCGCACAACTCGCCGCACGGGTGCATGCGCTCGCACGCGACATTCGCGACGGCATCGCCGATGTGGCACCGCGCACGCAGGCGATCTGCGGTTACTGCGGGCTGCAGCCGCTGTGCCGGGTGCAGCGGCTCGACGACGGCGCGAGCGCGGAGCAGACGCGCGATGAATGACGTCGCCGGACTCGCGTTGCGCGACGATGCCGCGCGCGCCGAGGCACTCGACATCACCCGCTCATGGCTCGTTCAGGCACCGGCGGGGTCGGGGAAGACGTCGCTTCTGATCCAGCGCTTTCTCGCGCTGCTCGCGATCGTCGAGCGACCCGAGCGCATCGTCGCGATGACGTTCACGCGCAAGGCCGCGGCCGAGATGCGCGCGCGCATCGTCGAGGCGCTGCGCAACGCCGCGCTCGACGTCGACGACGCGCCGACCGACGCGCACGACACGCTGACGCGCGCGCTTGCGCGCCGTGCACTCGATCAGGACCGCGCGATGGGCTGGCGGCTGCTCGAGCAACCGGGTCGGCTGCGGGTCGTGACGATCGACGCGCTCGCTGCGGCGCTTGCACGCCAGGTTCCGCTCGCGGCGGGTCTCGGCGCGCTGCCGGGTTTCGTCGACGACGCACGTGCGCTGCATCTCGATGCGGCGCGCGCGGCACTTGCCGCGGCCGGTGCGCACGATCGCGATTGGCAGACGTTCCTGCAGTGGCAGGACAACGACGCGGGCGCGGCGACGCGTCTTGTCGCACAGATGCTCGCGGCACGCGAGCGCTGGCCGTTGCCGATGCTGGACGGCGATCCTGCCGCGCTCCGGGCCGAGGTCGAAGCGGTTCTCGAACTCGAGGCGCAAGCGGCGGTCGCCGTGGTGACCGAGCGCTTGCCCCCATCGCTTGCCGCTGCGCTACCACAATTTGCGCGGATGGCGCTCGATGGCTTCGACGAGCTCGGCATCGAGTGCGCGCACGCCGGCGCGCTCGTCGCGCTTTGTCGCGATGGCCGGTTGCCCGGCCCGCGGATGCACGACTCGTGGTGCGGGCTTGCCGCGTGGTTGCTGACGCAGAAGGGAACGTTCTTCCGTGACGTGACGAAGCGGCACGGATTCCCGAGTGGCGCCCCGCACACGCAGGAACGTGCGCGCCGCAAGGCCGATTTCGTCCACTGGCTGGAGGAAGCGGCCCGCGTGCCGGGGCTTGCCGACGCGTGGCATCGGCTGCGTGCGCTGCCGCCCAAGCGTTTCAGCGACGACGCATGGGCGTTCGTCGCGGCGGCGATGCGCGTCCTTCCGCGCGCCGTGGCGGCGCTCGACGATGTGTTTCGGGCGCGAGGGCGCGCCGACTTCGCGGAAGCGACGCTGCGCGCACTCACCGCACTCGGCACGCCGGACGATCCGAGCGATCTGCTGCTCGCGATCGACTACCGGCTGGCGCATCTTTTGATCGACGAATTCCAGGACACGTCGAACGCGCAGCTCGCGCTGATCGGCCGGCTGACCTCCGGCTGGCAGCCTGGCGACGGACGCACGCTTTTCGCGGTCGGCGATCCGATGCAGTCGATCTATCGCTTCCGGCAGGCCGACGTCGCGCTGTTCCTCGACGCGCAGGCGCAAGGCCGCATCGGCGACGTTCCGGTCGGCGTCGTCGAGCTCGCACGCAATTTCCGGTCGCAGCGTGCGATCGTCGACTTCGTGAACCACGTATTCCATGCGGTGCTGCCGGCGGCGTCCGACCCGGTGCGCGGCGAGGCGGCATATCGGCCGTCGGACGCCGATCCGGGACGCGGCATCGACATCGCGCCGACGCTCGATCTCGTCGGCTCGCGTGAGGCGGAAGCCGACAGGGTCGTGCAGCGCATCCGTGCTGCGCAGGCCGCGGGCATCGCCGATATCGCCATCCTCGTCCGGGCGCGCACGCATGCGCAGGCGCTGCTGCCCGCCTTGCGAGACGCCGGCATCGACTATTCGGCGATCGACCTCGAGGGATTGCACGATCGGCTGGCGACGCGCGATCTGCTCTCGCTCGCACGCGCTCTCGCACAACCGGCCGATCGCCTCGCCTGGCTGTCCGTGTTGCGCGCGCCATGGTGCGGCCTGACGCTTGCCGACCTGCATGCAGTTGCGAATGCCGATGCGTCGACGATTGTCGCTGCGCTCGAAGCGCCGGAGGTGATCGGCGCGTTGTCGCCCGACGGTCGGGCACGCGTGGCGCGGCTGCGCCAATGCGTCGCGGCCGCACTTGCCTCACGCGGGCAGGCAAGCTTCACGGCGCGCGTCAAATCGGCGTGGGTGGCACTCGGCGGACCGGCATGCGCGTCGTCACCGCTCGATCGGGACGGCGCCGATCGCGTGTTCGCGCTGCTCGCCGAGCACGAGCGCGGCGGTGACCTGCCCGACTTCGAGACACTGCGCGATACCGCACAGCGGCTCTTCGCCGATGCCGGCAACCCCGCTGCGGTCCAGGTGATGACGCTGCACAAGGCCAAGGGCTTGCAGTTCGGTGCCGTGATCCTGCCCGGCCTCGATCTGCGCGCGGGCCGCGCCGATTCGCCGTTGCTGCGCTGGAAAGTACGCCGCCACCACGGCCGACGCACGCTGCTGATTGCGCCGCTGCGGGCGCGCCGCGGCGTACGCAGCGAGGCGGATCCCGTTTATGCGTGGCTCGGCCAGCTGGATGCGGCCGAGGAGGCCGCGGAGCTTGGCCGGCTGCTGTACGTCGGCGCAACGCGCGCGAAGCGGCGCCTGCATCTTGTCGCCGTCGCGTCGGCCGACGCGAAGGCCGACGCGGGCGAGGGAACACGTTCGTTCAAGCGTCCGCCGCGGGGAAGCGCCCTCGAGCGGCTCTGGGATGCGCTCGCAGCACATATTCCGCCGGCGGTTCAGTCGCTGGAACCCACCCGCTTGCCGCCGGCCGCCAGCAACGCACCGTTGCCGCGACACGGCGTGTCCCTGCTGCGCCTGCCGTCCGGCTGGCATTTGCCCGCGTTACCGCCACCGCTGCCGGTCGCGCGGCAGCGCGCGCCGATGCCCGATGCGCCGGTGTTCGACTGGGCCGATGCCACGGCGGCCGCGATCGGAACCGTTGCGCATCGGCTGCTCGCGCAGATCGCCGTGGACGGGATCGGGACATGGGATGCGCAGCGGCTCGCCGTCGAGCAGCCGCGAATCCTCGCGGAGCTCGGCAGCGAAGGAGTCGAGCCGGATCGTGCGGCGGATGCGGCGGCACGCGTGACCACGATCATTGCGCGCACGCTCGACGATCCGCGCGGCCGCTGGCTCTTCGATCCGGCGCACGTCGACGCGCACAGCGAATGGGCGCTGGCCGGGGAAGACGACGGACGCATCGTGCACGTTGTGCTCGATCGCAGCTTCGTCGCCGACGGCCGGCGCTACATCGTCGACTTCAAGACCGGTGCACATCTCGGCGGCGATCCGGCGGCATTCCTCGCGCGCGAATTCGAGCGCTATCGGCCGCAGTTGCAACGCTACGCGCGCATCGTCGGCGCGATCGACCTGCGTCCGGTGCGCATCGCGCTCTACCATCCGCTGGTCGACGGCGGATGGCAGGAATACGAGTTGGACTAAAATAGTCGGTTTTCCAATCGAGGATGCCGCAGCGGGAAGCGCCTGTTTCGCCGCTGCGGGCGAAGCGTTGCGTGTAAAGCGGGACCTCACGAGCGCGCCGGACGGTCCGGTCGCGCTGACGATCGGCAACTTCGACGGTGTGCATCGCGGCCACCAGGCGATGCTCGCCCGCCTGATCGAAGCGGCCGAGGACCTGCGCCTGCCGCCCGCCGTCCTGACGTTCGATCCGCATCCGCGCGAGTTCTTCTCGCCGTCGAGCGCGCCGCCGCGGCTGTCCACGCTGCGCTCGAAGCTCGCGCTCTTTCGCGCCTATGGTGTCGCGACGACTTTCGTCGCCCGCTTCGATGCACGTCTTGCGTCACGCACGGCAGATGAGTTCGTCACCCAAATCCTCGAGCGGCAGCTGCATGTGCGCTGGCTGCTGGTCGGTGAAGACTTCCGCTTCGGACGTGGACGCATGGGCGATCTCGCCTTCCTGCGCAGCGCAGCGCGCGAGTTCAGCGTCGAGGCCATGGGCACGGTCGCCGTCGATGGACAGCGGGCGTCGAGCACCGCCGTGCGAAACGCGCTGGCCGCCGGCGATCTTGCGCTTGCCGCGGCACTGCTCGGGCGCAACTACACGCTGACCGGACATGTCGCGCACGGCAAGAAGCTCGGCCGCTCGCTCGGCTTTCCGACGATGAACCTGCCACTGCGCCATCCGCCCGCGCTGACGGGCATCTTTGCCGTACGCGTGCACGGCCTCGGCGGTACGCCTCGTGCCGGTGTCGCGAGCGTCGGCGTACGTCCGACGATCCGCGCTGGCGGCGAACCGATCGCGGAGGTCTTCGTTTTCGACTTCGACCAGGCGACCTACGGGCGGCGGATCACGGTCGAGTTCCTGCACAAGCTCCGCGACGAGGCGCGCTTCCCCGACCTCGACGCGCTCAGGCAGCAGATGATTCGCGACGTCGCGGACGCGCGTGACCATTTCGCCGCGAAGCGATGATGTCCCGCGCTCGCGCCATTCACGAACCTCACGAAGCCTCGACATGCCCGACGACTCCCGTACCGATTACAAGCCGACGCTGAACCTCCCCGACACGCCGTTTCCGATGCGCGGCGACCTCGCGCGCCGCGAGCCGGCGTGGGTGGCCGCCTGGCGGCGCGCCGACGTCTACGGCGCAATCCGGACGGCGGCCCGGGGACGCCCGCGCTTCATCCTTCACGACGGGCCTCCCTATGCGAACGGCGACATCCACATCGGACACGCGGTCAACAAGATCCTGAAGGACATCATCGTGAAGAGCCGCACGCTCGCGGGTTTCGACGCGCCGTACGTTCCCGGCTGGGATTGCCACGGCATGCCGATCGAGGTGCAGATCGAGAAGACGTACGGAAAGGAATTGTCGACGGCGGAAACGCAGCGGTTGTGCCGCGCGTATGCCACCGAGCAGATCGAGCGCCAGAAGAAGGATTTCGAGCGGCTGGGCGTGCTGGCCGACTGGGACCATCCGTACACGACGATGACCTTCGTCAACGAGGCCGACGAAATCCGCGCGCTCGGCAAGGTGCTCGAAAAAGGCTATCTGTACCGCGGCCTGAAACCGGTCAACTGGTGCTTCGACTGCCACAGCGCGCTCGCCGAAGCGGAAGTGGAGTACGAGGACCGGGTCGATGTCGCGATCGACGTCGGCTTCGCACTCGAGGACGCCAGCGAGCGCGCGAAGCTCGCGCAGGCCTTCGGCCTTCCGCATGCACCCGATGGACCGATCCATGCGGTGATCTGGACGACGACGCCCTGGACGATTCCGGCAAACCAGGCGCTCAACGTGCATCCGGACCTCGAGTACGCGCTGGTCGCCACACCGCGCGGCCACCTGGTGCTCGCGAAGGATCTCGCCGGCGCCTGCCTTGCGCGCTACGGCCTCGACGGTTCGATCGTCGCGACGGCGCGCGGCGCCGCACTCGAGCGCATCGCGTTTCGTCACCCGTTCTACGATCGCGCATCGCCGGTTTATCTCGGTGATTTCGTCACGCTCGAGCAGGGCACCGGCATCGTGCACAGCTCACCGGCTTACGGCATCGACGATTTTCTTTCGTGCCGCGCCTACGGCATGTCCGACGACGAGATGCTCAACCCGGTACAGGGCAATGGCCGTTATGCGGCGAGCCTGCCGTTCTTCGGCGGCTTGTCGATCTGGGACGCCAATCCGCGCATCGTCGACAAGCTGCGCGACGTGGACGCGCTGTTCCACGCCGAAAAGTTCGCGCACAGCTACATGCACTGCTGGCGCCACAAGACACCGATCATCTATCGCGCAACCACGCAGTGGTTCGCGGGCATGGATGACGTTCCGGGGTATCGCGGCACAAAGCCCGCGCAGACGCTGCGTGAAACGGCGCTGCGCGGCATCGAGAACACCGAGTTCTTTCCCGCATGGGGCAAGGCGCGCCTGTTCGGCATGATCGCGAACCGGCCCGACTGGACACTGTCGCGGCAGCGGCAATGGGGTGTTCCGTTGCCGTTTTTCGTCGATCGCGAAACCGAGCAATTGCACCCCGATACGCCCGCGTTGCTCGAGCTCGCTGCAACGAAGGTCGCGGCCGAAGGCATCGAGAGCTGGTTCGAGGCGACGAGCGAGGATTTCGGCGTCGACGAGACGCGCTATCGCAAGCTTACCGACACGCTCGACGTCTGGTTCGATTCCGGCACCACGCACGAGACCGTGCTCGGCGGGCCCGGGGGTGCGCAGCACGGCTACGGCTCGCATCCTGCGCACACCGGCTTTCCGGCAGACCTGTATCTCGAAGGCTCCGACCAGCACCGCGGCTGGTTTCATTCGTCGCTGCTGACATCGTGCATGCTGAACGGCGTGCCGCCGTACAAGGCGCTGCTCACCCACGGGTTCGTCGTCGATGGCGAAGGCCGCAAGATGTCGAAGTCGAAGGGCAACGTCGTCGCGCCGCAAAAGGTCGCGGGCACGCTCGGTGCGGAAATCCTGCGCTTGTGGGTCGGCGCCACCGATTACTCCGGCGAGCTGTCGATTTCCGACGAAATCCTGAAGCGCGTGGTCGAGAGCTATCGGCGCATACGCAATACGCTGCGCTTCCTGATGGCCAACACGTCCGATTTCGACGCCGCTCGCGACGCCCTGCCGCAGGACGAGCTCTTCGAGATCGACCGGTTCGCACTGGCGAAGGCGCGCGCGTTGATGGATGCCGTTGCCGCCGACTACGGCCGGTACGAATTTCATCTGGTCGTGCAGCGCCTGCAGACGTATTGCTCCGAGGACCTCGGCGGCTTCTACCTCGATGTGCTGAAGGACCGGCTGTATACGGCGGGCGCGCAGAGCCGCGCGCGGCGCTCCGCGCAGACCGCGCTCGCGCTGATCCGCGATGCGCTGCTCGCGCTGATGGCGCCGGTGCTCTCGTTCACGGCCGAGGAAGCGTGGCAGTTGCTGCGTCCCGGTGACCGGACGATCTTCGTGCGCACATGGGCCGAGTTGCTGCCCCAGCCGCAGGACGAAGCGCTCGTCGCAAGGTGGGAGCGCATCGTCGCCGTGCGCGCGCTCGTGCAGAAGGAGCTCGAGGCGGTGCGCCAGGGCGGCGCGATCGGCTCGTCGCTGCAGGCGGACGTGGAGATCGTCGCCGCCGGCAGCGACTACGACGACCTCGCGTCGCTCGGCGACGACCTGCGCTTCGTGCTCATCACGTCCACGGCGAGCGTGCGCCGCGGCGAGCCTTTCGCCATCGTCGTGACACCGAGCCGGAACAGCAAATGCGAGCGCTGCTGGCACTGGCGTGCCGACGTCGGCTGCGACGCCGCACATCCCGGGCTGTGCGGGCGCTGCGTCGCGAATCTCTTCGGCGCCGGCGAGCCGCGGCGGTACGCGTGACGCGGGCGACGATCGTCGTGACGCCGCGCGTGCCGACTTACGCGAACTTGCGCTGGCTCTGGCTTGCCGTGCTGGTCATCGTGCTCGACCAGCTCACCAAGCATTTGATCCTCGCGTCGTTTCGCGCAGGAGAGGAATTGCCGCTGACGCCGTTCGCAAGCCTCGTGCTCGCCTTCAACCGCGGCGCCGCGTTCAGCTTCCTCGCCGGCGGCGGCGGCTGGCAGCGCTGGTTCTTCGCGGTGATCGCGGTGGCCGCGTGCGTCGCGATGCTGTGGTTCCTGCGCCGCGGCGGCCGCGCGCTTTTCTGCGCCGGCCTCGCGTTGATCATCGGCGGTGCACTCGGCAACCTGTTCGATCGGCTGACGCTCGGCCACGTCGTCGATTTCGTGCTGCTGCACTGGCGCGGCTGGTACTACCCGGCGTTCAACGTCGCCGACTCCGCGATCACGGTCGGTGCCGTGGCGCTCATCATCGACAGCTTCCGCGAGCGCCGTTCGCGCGACACGTCCGCCGGCCCCGGCGGGCGCGACCGCTGATGCAGATCGTCCTCGCCAATCCGCGCGGCTTCTGCGCGGGCGTCGATCGCGCGATCGCCATCGTCGAGCAGGCGCTCGCGAAATTCGGCGCGCCGATCTACGTGCGCCACGAAGTCGTGCACAACCGCTTCGTCGTCGACGATCTGCGCGGCAAGGGCGCCGTGTTCGTCGAATCGCTCGCCGACGTTCCCGATGGTGCTACGGTCGTTTTCAGTGCCCACGGCGTGGCGCGCTCGGTGCGCAGCGAGGCGGCGCTGCGGGGACTCAACGTGTTCGACGCGACGTGTCCGCTCGTCACCAAGGTGCATGTCGAGGTTGCGAAGATGCATGCCGAGGGCCGCGAGATCGTGATGATCGGCCATGCGGGTCACCCCGAAGTGGACGGCACGATGGGCCAGTGCAGCGGCGGCGTGTACCTCGTCGAATCGGTCGCCGACGTGGCGAGCCTCGACGTGCGCGATGCGTCGCGCCTCGCCTACGTCACGCAGACGACGCTGTCGGTCGACGATGCCGCCGCGATCGTTGCGGCGCTTCGCGCGCGCTTCCCGGGCATCACCGGTCCGAAGACGGACGACATCTGTTACGCCACGCAGAACCGCCAGGATGCGGTCAAGGCGCTGAGCGGCGAGGTCGATATCGTCATCGTGGTCGGCAGCCCGAACAGCTCGAATTCGAATCGGTTGCGCGAGGTGGCGGCGCAGCGAGGTACGCCGGCATACATGGTCGATGACGCCGGCGAGCTCGATCCGGCGTGGATCGCGGGCGGCAAGCGGGTGGGCGTCACCGCGGGTGCATCCGCGCCGGAGCTTCTGGTCCGGCAGGTCATCGCGCGCCTGCGCACGCTCGGCGCAGTGTCGGTGCGCGAGATGTCAGGCGTCGTCGAGCGGGTCGTGTTCCCGATGCCGAAGGGGCTCGCGTCGAACGGCCGCGCGGCGAAACCACGCGAGTAGTGCGACGAACGCAACCGTTGCGGTCGCACATGCCGCGCCGGCGACGAGCGCATGCCGTCCATGTTCGGCGAATGCACGCGTGAGCGCCTCGGCGGCATAGAACGGAAGGAGCAGCGCGAGCCATTGCCGCGCCCGCAGCACGCCCTGCGCGAGTCCCGGCAGCAGCACGGCGAGCGGCAGCGCCTTCAGCGCCAGCCACGACGGATGTCCGCCGAGCGGCGCCAGCACCAGTTCCCATAGCAGTTCAAGGAGGAGCAGCGCGAGCGTCGCGGCGACGGCGAGGCGCGCCGCGGGCATCGGCGCGGCGACCGTCACGTGACGGTCACGAACTCGTACAGGTCGAATCCCGGGCCTTGCTCGACGAGTTTCGTCAGCACGGCGAAGCCCGAGCCGCCGCGCCGGCGCAGGCTCACCGCCTGCTCGAGGGCGAATGCGCCGGCAGGTGCGGCAAGTTGCGGCGCGGGCGCTTCCGCATCTTGCTGCTCTTCGGGAAGCACGAGAACCGGCATCAGCAGGCTTTCGGGCGCGTGCTCGGCGGCAGCGGCCGCGGCTTCGGGCGCATCGGACAGGAGCTCGCAGCCGAATTCGAGCACGGCGCCGCTCAGCGTGTTGCGAAACCAGCGCACCATCGCGACCTGCAGACGCTCGTGCCCCTCGACGCGCAACGCGATCAGGTCACCGACGCGCAGCGGCGCCGGTGCAGGGTCGATCAGGCGCAGCGCATAACCGCCGGACGTGTGGTTGACGACCTGGCACTGCGTCATCGGGGGCGGCGGCGGAACGCCGTTCGGTGGCCGATGCTCGTTGCCCCGCGTGTAATGCCAGACACCGGAAAGTCCGGCACACATCGCAACATGCGCACGCGACGGCAGCCGGTTGAACTGGCGCGCGGGCGGGATCGCCCATTGGCGCAGCAGCCGCTTCAGCAGTGCGACATGGCGCACACGCGCATCGGCGTCGCTGCCGGCTTCGCGCGGCAGGGTGGCGCCCGATTCGATGGCGCGGATCTGCTCCTGCAACTCGAAGGCCAGGTCGAATGTGAGCAGGAACAGCTTGGTGCCCTCGGCGTTGCCGCCCTTGTTCGCCGAGAAGGGCGGAAAGTCGTGGCCCACCGGCACGATGGCGACGGCCTTCGCCATCCGGTGCACCGGCGGCACCGGCGTCAGCTTCGCGAGCTGCGCGTTCTCCTCGAGGTAATGCAGCACCACGGCAAGCTGGCTCGGCAGGAATCCGTACGGATTGGCGAGCGCGAGCAGCAGCGACTGCGTATACAGCCGCTCGAGCGTGATGTCGGGCTGGTCGATCGTGACCGCGTGCCGGTGAATCTTGCGCTCGCGCGTGAACATGTAGATCTCGTGCGCGTCGTACCACGTGTGGGCGGGCACCGGTGCGTACGTGAGGTAGCTGTTCGAAAGCACGCGTGACGTCGCCTGGAAGGCGCGGCGCACGAGCGCCACGAGGCGGCGCGGTCCGCCGAGGCGCAGCCTTCGCGATGCCTCCCCGGCCAGCAGCCGCTTGTACGACGTCGACAGCTCATTGGCGAGCGTCAACGCAGCCTTGGCCGCCTCGAGGTCGTCGCCCTGCAGCGGATGCGAAGCGCGGATGAAGCGATGCTCGAGACGGGGCCACAGCAGCGCTGCGGTCTTCCAGTACTGTTCGGTCAGATCGAGGCGCCGCGAATGACTCATCGCGACGCGATTGGTGGCGGCGAGCGCCTCGCCGATGATTCGCGCGGCGAAGGCCGGTTCGCGCGTCGACGCTTCGGTCAGCCAGCTTGCGAGACGCGACGGCCGGATTTCGGGGGCTTCGCGCGGTCGATCGGCGAACGGCGGCAGTCGGAGTGCGAGCGACATGGAGCCTGACAGTTGCGCCGGAATGCAGTGGGTGGCGGAGGCGGCGCGACGATTATACGGGCGATCGGAGGAATTCAACGACCGTCGCGACCTGGTCGGCCGCGAACAGCATGGGCGCGTGGCCCACGCCGGGTATTTCCGCAACACGGGCGCGCGGTCCGCGGGCAGCCATTGCCATGGCGGTGGCATGCGACAGCAGATCCGATTGCGCGCCGCGCAGCACCAGCGTCGGACAACGGATCGCATCCCATTGCGGCCACAGGTCGGGCGGCGCCGACAACGCGCGAAACGGCACCGCGATCGCGGGGTCGTATCCCACGCCCCAGCTTCCGTCCGCATGCTGGCGCGCATTGGTGCGCACGACGTGCTCCCATTGCGCGTCGGTGAGCGGGCCGAATGGCGCCGATATGTTGCGCACGTATGCATCGAGCTCGGCGTACGAGGCGAAACGCGGGTCGGCGCCGAAGTACTGCGCGATGCGGGCGAGCGCCGCCGGTTCGAGCGTCGGACCGGCGTCGTTGACGACGAGCCGCGACACCGGCGTGCCCGGTTGCGCGGCGGCGATCATCCCGAGCAGCGCGCCCATCGACGTGCCGACCCACGCGATCTCGTCGGCGCCGCTCGCCGCGATGAGTGCCGTCAGCGTGCCGAGATAGACGGGCGTCACGTAGTCCATCGGGTCGCGCAGCCATTCGCTGGCGCCGCGACCCGGCATGTCGATCGCGAGCACGCGATGCGTCGGGGCGAGCGCTTCGGCGAGCACGTCGAAGTCGCGCCCGTTACGCCCGATGCCGTGCACGCACACGACGATGTTCGCGTTGTCGCGCGCGCCCCAATCGTAGTAGACGACGCGGTGAAAGCCGTGCGGAGCAAGGCCGCGGAAATGGCAGGTGCGGGGCGTCGTTTGCGTCAGCATCATTCGTCCCGCAACGTGCGGTCGACAATCGGCATCATTCGTCCCGCAATGTACGATCGAGGATCAGCAGCATTGCGGCCGTCGCGCCCCAGATGTAGCGCGAAAGCCAGGGGATTGCCCAATAGTCGCGGCGCATCTCGCCCAGCATGCGGAAGTGACGCTGGTGATTCGACGGATCGAGGATGAATTCGAGCGGCACCTCGAACACATCGGCGACTTCGACGGGGTCCGGCGCGAGCTCGAACGGCGGGTCGATCCAGCCGACGATCGGCTGCACGCGAAAGCCGCTGACCGTTTCGTACGGCGACAGGTGCCCGAGAACCTGCACGCTGACCGGTGCAAGCCCGATCTCCTCGCTCGTTTCGCGCAACGCTGCCGCCTCGGGATCGGCGTCCCCCGGCTCGACGCGGCCCCCGGGAAAGCTGATCTGTCCGGGATGATCGGGCAGGTGCGCGCTTCGCTGCGTGAGGAGCAGTTGCAGACCCTGCGGCCGGTTCACGAGCGGAACCAGCACCGCCGCCGGCACGCTCATTCCCTCGCGGCCCGGGAGGCGGAAGCCGTCGCTCAGTCCGCGGGCGGCAGGCGGCGCGGGCCGCGCGAGCCGCTCGACGAGCCAGGCGCGCTGCGAATCGGGAGCAAGATCGAAAAGCGGGAGGCGGAGAGCCGCGGGCATCGCGCGAGGAGCCGGCCGGGAACTGCGGCCGTGCGCCGAATGATACCGCCTCAGGCGCGCGTGGCGAGGACTCGATTGTGCAGCGGTGTGGCCACGTCGCGCGCGCGGCGCGCATGAAACTGCGGACCGATCAACAGCAGCGCCGCACCGTCGATGTGGCGCTCGGCAAAGCCGGGGAGCCCGTCGAGCGTGGTGTAGTACGTCTCGGCGGTCGGAAGCGACGCGTCGACGACGATCGCGACCGGGGTCGACGCTGCCAACCCGGCTGCGATCAGCGACGCGGCAATTGCGGCCGCTTCCGTACGTCCCATGTAGATCGCGCCCGCGTCCGCATGGCGGATCGCGCCGACCCAGCCGCTCGCGTCCCGGCCCGCGCCCACGCGCGGCGTCGCGAACGCGAACGAGCGCACGCTGCCGCGTTGGGTGAGCGACGTCCGGACGGTTGCCGCGGCCGCGAGCGCCGCCGTCACGCCCGGAACCACCTCGTAGCGGACCTGCGCCGCTTCGAGCGCGTCGATCTCTTCCTGCGCCCGGCCGAACAGCATCGGGTCGCCGCCCTTCAAACGGACCACGATGGCGAATTTCGCGGCCGCGTCAATCAGGCGCTTGTTGATGAAGCGTTGCGCCGTCGAGTGGCGGCCGCAGCGCTTGCCGACGGCGACCGTTTCCGCCTGCGCGGCCAGCGCGACCGTCCCGGGATGGACGAGCGCATCGTGGAACACGATGTCGGCACGCGCGAGAAGCTTCGCGGCGCGCAGCGTCAGCAAATCGGGAGCGCCGGGGCCCGCGCCGACGAGGTAGACGGTTCCCGTCATATCGCCACGGTGTCGAAACCCGATTGGGCGAGATCGTCGATCTGGTCGCAGCGCACATCGCCGATCGCACGCAGCTCGTTTGCGAACGCGTACCGATCGCGCAGCGCCCGCGCATGCGCATGGCTGCGGCTGTCGGTGGAATGCGGGAAGTCGATCGCGATGACGGGGAGGCGCCCCACGTCATCGGTCAATGCGGCGGGATCGTCGCCGGGCGCCAACCAGACGCCCGCTTCGCCGCGAGCGATCAGCGCAGCGCGGCGCTGCGTCCATAGCGTGAGCGGCACGATGACGGGCACGCCGTCGGGGACATCGGCGAGCGATGCCGCGGCGCGCACCAGCGTGTACCTGTCGTCGACGATTGAACGATTGCGGATGAGACCTGGCATGGGCGCTGTCCTCGCAGGGTCGATGCCCGCCCGGTGTGCGGCGAGCGAGCCCACGACAGTACATGCCATCGGCGCCAAACAGAAGGAATCACAGGCTATGCACTTATTGCCCGTCCGCATGAGCCTGCGGCTCGTTGCTGGCGTGTTGTGGCCCGATGCCTGGCCTGCTGCGGCCGGTGGCATGCCTATAATCGACGGATGACGGGCCGCAAGCACGGACTCATCCTGTACGTGCACGGCGCGCGCGATCGACGCTGGGCGGAACCGTTCGAGCGGCTGCGCGAGCGCATCGCCGCGCGGGCACCGCAGTACATCGTCACGGTGGCGTTTCTCGAGCACATGGCGCCGGATCTCGCGAGCGCCGCCGTACAGCTCGCAGCGCGCGGGGCCATTGCCGTGCGCATCGTGCCGATGTTCTTCGGCCGCGGCGGGCACCTGCGCGATGATTTTCCGCGCCAGCTGGAGGCGGCCCGCAAGGCTGCGCCCTCGCTGGCGTTCGTCGTGACCCAGGCCGCCGGCGAGAGCGAGCAGGTTCAGGATGCACTCGCCGAGTTTGCGCTGGAGGCGCCGGCAGTCGGCGAAGCGTTGTTAAAGTAGAACAGGAGAATAATACATCAGGCCATTGATATTATAGAACTGTCAATGCCCGGAAAATTCGCACAACGTGAGCACTCGGTATCCCAGCGATTCCAGCCTGGCGCGCCCGCCGAGGTCGGGAAGGTCGATGACGAACGCACAGCCCACCAGCGATGCGTCCGCCGTACGGATGAGCCGAGTCGCCGCTTCAGCGGTGCCGCCGGTCGCGACGAGATCGTCGACGAGCAGCACGCGCTCGCCGCGCGCCAACGCATCGCGATGGACTTCGAGGCGATCGCGGCCGTACTCCAGCGCATAGTCCTCGCCGAAGTTTTCGGCTGGCAGCTTGCCCTTCTTGCGAATCGGGACAAACCCGGCGCCGAACCGGTACGCGAGCGCACCTCCAAGGATGAATCCGCGCGATTCGATCGCCGCGACCTTGTCGATGCGCTCGTTCGCGTACCCGGCGACGAGCCGGTCCACGACTTCGCGCAACCCGCCCGGTGCCTTCAGCAGCGTCGTGATATCGCGAAATTGCACGCCCGCTTTCGGGAAATCGGGGATCGTGCGGATCATTGCCTTGATGTCGACTGCGCTCGCCATGGTTTCTCCGCCGCGTCGATTGGCGCCGACGCTTTGCGTGCGTCGTTGTTTCCTCAGACGATCGTCTCGTAGCCGCGCTCGATGGCAAACCGCGCCAGCGCGGGGAGCTGCGCATATGACGCGAGATCGGGAATGACGAAGCGCGCGAGCGCGACATCGCGAAGGTACGCGGCCGACGCGCTGTCCTCGTGCAACGTCACAAGGTGCTCGCGCAACCGGGCAACGAGGTCCGTATCGACGCCGGGTGCAGCGACCAGCAGTGGAATCGGCGTCCACGGCGTCGTGGCGACCGTGCGCACGCCCGCGAGCATCGCCGGCTCGGAATGGCGGACAAGATCGAGGTAGAACCCGTCGACCGCAACGACGTCGACTTCGTTCGCGCGCAATGCGTCCATCAGCTTCGCGGGGGTCATGAACGGCCCGCACGATTGCCGATACAGCGTACGCCGGCCCTCGGTGACGTAACGCGCGAGCATTGCGCGCGGCGCGTTGAAGCCCGATTGCGAATCGGGCGGCATCCAGCCGATGCGTTGCCCGAACGTGTCTTCGAGCGATGCCCATCCGCTGTCGTCGCGCACGAGGAACTCGCTGCAGTAGCGGGCAAGCCCGGCGTAGCGCGGCGGGGAGGGGACGGGCGCTGCGATCGCCTGCATGCGGACCGTGGCGCGCACGAACGGCCAGCCGCACATGAATGCGGCGCAAAGGCCCGGCTCGCGCCACAACGACGCAATCGGCTGCGGGTAGCGATGCGCAACGAAGCGCACATCGGCGCCGACCGCGTCGAAGACGCGCTCGAACAATTCACGCCACCCGGCGGCAACGGCCGGCGTCGCGTCGTACATCCGGAACGACGTGACGAGCGCGCTCACGGCGTTGCCTCGTACTTCGGGAACGACGTGAGGAGCCCGGTCACGGCGTGCGTTCGCAGCGGCCGCGATGCCGTGGTGCAATCGTATCCATCACATGAATCGCAGCGTCTGTCCGACGCCCGAGCTCCGCGCCTTCTGCAACAGCGCATGGCCGAGCGCGATGTCCGTGGTGCCGAGTCCGCGATGCCAGAACAGGATCGTTTCGTCGTCGCGCTCACGGCCCGGCTTCGCCCCCGCGACGATATCGCCGAGCTCGGCGTGGAGGTTGCGCTCGGTGAGCCGGTCGGTGTCGACGTGCTGGCGCAGCGCGCCGAACGGCAACCCCTTGCGGCACTGGCCCCAGTCGTCGACGACGATCTTGTCCATGATGTCGGTGAGCGAGAGCTCGACCGCGCTCATCGTGCCGTACGGAACGACCAGCGCGCCCTTCCTGATCCAGGTGGTCTTCAGATGCGGGAACGGTTCCGGGAGGCGCGACGCCTCGACGACGATGTCGGCGTCCTGCACGCACGATCGCCAGTCGCTCGTGACCTTCACCGGCTTGCCGAGATCGTGCGCGAGCCGCTCGGCAAACGCCGTGCGGCTCTCGGCGCGGCGCGAGTGCACGCGAATCTCGGCGAAATCGAAGAGGCGATCGAGCAGGCGCACGTTCCAGTACGCAGTGCCCCGCGTACCGATATGTGCGAGCACCTTGCTGTCGCGGCGCGCGAGGTGCCTGGCGCCGATGGCCGTCATCGCACCGGTGCGCATGTCGGTGATCGCGGTCGCGTCGATCACCGCCCGCGGCATGCCGGTGTGCGGATCGAACAGGTTGAGAAGCGCCATTTCCGACGGCAATCCGAGCGCATAGTTGCCGACGAAATCGCCGACGATCTTCACGCCGGCGACGTCGAGCGGCTTCACGTAGCCGCGCAGGATGTTGAAATGCCCGCTCGCCGGGCTTTCCGGAACGAGGTGCACGCGCGGCTCGATCACCGTTTCGCGCCGCCCCTGTGCGGCGAGGGCCGATTCGACGGCGGCAAGGATCTCGTCGTCGGTGAGTGCGAGCTGTTCCACATCGCGCGCATTCAGATACGTGATGTCGATATGCGCAGTCATCGGGCTCGGCTTCAGTCGACGGTGATGTTCGCCTTGCGCACGATGTCTCCCCATTTGCGCGTCTCCGCCTTGATCATCGCGGCAAACTCGTCGGGCGTGTTGCCGACCGGCTCGAGCCCGGCACTGGCCAGTTTCGCGCGCACATCGTCGTCCCGCAGTGCTTCCGCCATGTCGCGCTGCACCTTCGCGATGATCGCTGCCGGCGTACCGGCGCGCGTCACGATCCCGTACCACGAGGTCACTTCGAAGCCGGGCAGGCCGCTCTCGGCGACCGTCGGCACGTCGGGAAGCTCGGGCGATCGTCGCGGGCTTGCAATGGCGAGTGCCACGAGCTTGCCGGTCTTCACGTACTGGATCACGGTCGAGATGCCGGCGAACATCAGCTGCGTGTTGCCGCCGAGCAGGTCGTTGACCGCGGGTGCGAGGCCTTTGTAGGGCACGTGCACCATGTCGATGCCCGCATCGACCTTCAGCAATTCCCCCGCCAGGTGCGCTCCGCTGCCCGCACCCGGAGAGGCGAAATTGAGCTTCCCCGGATGCGTTTTTGCATACGCGATCAGCTCGGCGAAGGTCTTCACGGGAACCGACGGATGCACGACGAGAACGTTCGGCACCTGTGCGAGGTTGGTGACCGGCGTCAAGTCCTTGTACGTGTCGAACGACAGGTGCTTGAACAGGATCGGATTGACGGTCAGGTTGCCCGCGGGCGCGAGCACGAACGTGTAGCCGTCGGGCGCCGCATGCGCACCTTCCGCCATGCCGATGTTTCCGGACGCGCCGACCTTGTTCTCGATGATCACCGGCTGCTTCCACTTTTCGGAAAGCTTCGCGCCGACGATACGCGGCAGCAGATCGGCAACCCCGCCCGCGGCGAACGGCACGATGATGACGACGGGCTTCGTCGGCCACGCATCCTGGGCGGATGCGGGCGCGACCGCGAGCAGCAACGCGAATGCGAACAGGCCGCGCTGAACAAGGTGCTTCATATCGACTTCCTCGAAGGTGCCATCGGGCGACGCCGCGCATGATGTCGCAATTCCGCACATGACGCCATCGTATGCGATGATCGACCATCGTTTTTCGGCCGGTCTCGCCATGTTCCCGTGGAATCGCCCATGAAGACCCGCGGCGCCGATGCACTGATGCGCGTGCTGCGCGAGCGCGGCGTGTCGCAGGTGTTCACCGTATCGGGCAATCACGTCATGTCCGCATTCGACGCCGCCCTCGATGCCCGCATCGACCTGGTGCATGCGCGCCACGAGGCGGCCACCGTGCACATGGCCGATGCGTGCTCGCGGGTGTCGGGGGAGGTGGGCGTCGCGCTCGTCACCGGCGGTCCCGGCCACGCCAACGCGATCTCGGCGTTGTACACGGCGCGAATGGCCGAGGCGCCCGTGGTTCTTCTGTCCGGCCATGCACCGCGAGGGCAGCTCGGCATGGGCGCGTTCCAGGAAATGGCGCAAGCCGAGCTCGCCGTGCCGCTCACCAAAGCGGCGTGGACGTGCAGCGGCCCCGATTCGGT
>Ga0207657_10000914_pt1 | contig 31217 bp, 32 predicted proteins | sample KBSC33metaG_FD_184316 | JGI IMG/M metagenome (GOLD analysis project Ga0207657, IMG submission 184316) | Corn rhizosphere microbial communities from Kellogg Biological Station, Michigan, USA - KBS C3-3 metaG (SPAdes) (version 2) | ecosystem: Host-associated > Plants > Roots > Rhizosphere > Soil ...
CGACTTCGGGATCTATCTCGTCGACGACCTGCTCGTGAAGACCGACCGCGCGTCGATGGCGCACTCGCTCGAAGTCCGCGTCCCGTTCCTCGACTCGGTGGTGACGAACTTCGCGTTCACGCTGCCCGAGAAGCACAAGATCCGCGGGCTGTCGAAGAAGGTGCTCCTGCGGAAGGCCGCCGAGCCACTGGTGCCGCGTGAGGTCGTGCACGGGCGCAAGCGCGGCTTCTCGATCCCCGCGGCCGCATGGCTGCGCGGCGCGCTCCTGCCGTTCGCGCGCGAGACCCTGTCGGCCGGGAACCTCCGCTCGCAGGGGTTCTTCGAGCCCGCACCGGTGTCGCGCCTGCTCGACGAGCACGCCGCGGGCGCGCAGGACTGGAGCCGCCAGCTCTGGGGCCTGCTCGCGTTCACGCTCTGGTACGAGCGGCACGTCGAGCAGGAGCCGCCCGCGCTCCGCTCGGGGCGGATGGAGGCGCTGCTCGTCCGGTGAAAGTCTGGATCGACATGACGGCCTCGGCGCACGTGCTGGTGTTCCGGCCGCTGATCCGGATCCTCGAGGAGCGCGGCGACGAGGTGCAGATCACCGCGCGCGACTATGCGCAGACCCTGCAGCTCCTCGAGCTGCACGGCATGCGTGCCGAGGTGATCGGCAAGCACGGCGGCCGCTCGCGGTTCCAGAAGGCGCGGCAGATGACGCACCGCCTCGGCGCGTTGAAGCGCTGGGCGAAGGGCCGCGACTTCGACATCGCGCTTACGCACGGCTCGCACGAGCTGACGATGACCGCCCGGCGGCTCGGTATCCCGAGCTCGACGACGTTCGATTACGAGTTCGCGACGCTTCAGCACCAGCTCGGCTGCCGTGCCGCGACCAAGGTCGTCGTCCCGGACGCAATCCCACCAGAGCGGTTGGCGCCGTACGGTGCACGGCCGCCGAAGCTCCTTCAGTACCCGGGGCTGAAAGAGGAGTACTACCTCTCCGACTTCGAGCCCGACCGCGCGCTGCTCGATCGCTTCGGCGTCGAGCCGGAGCGTGTCCTCGTCGTGCTGCGGCCGCCGCCCGACGTTTCGCTGTATCACCGGCACTCGAATCCGCTCTTCCCGATGACGCTCGATCACCTCGGCCGGCTCGACAACGTGCACGCGTTCGTGCTCCCGCGCACCGAGGAGCAGCGCGAGTACGTGCGCGGCCTCCACCTGCCGTCGGTGATCCTTCCGGAGAAGGCCGTCGACGCGCAGAGCCTCATCGCCTTCGCCGACCTCGTCGTCTCGGCCGGCGGAACGATGAACCGCGAGGCTGCAGCACTCGGCGTGCCGGTCTACACGACCTACGGCGGCCGGCTCGGCGGCGTCGACGAGGAGCTCATCCGCGACGGACGGCTGAAGCCGCTGACGGACCCGCGCGCGCTCGACCTCCACAAGCGCGACACCACGGGCGAGTGGGTCCGGCGCGACCCGGCGCTGATGCTCGACCTGCTCCTCTCCGCGCGTCCGCTGTAGACACGTCCCGGTATCAAATACCGGGACGTGTCCCGTGCGGCGAAATGCCTGCACACGCGGCCACTCCCGCAGAGTGGCCATCCGCCGAGAGCACATGTCCTGGTATCAAAGACCGGCGAGGGAACCATTCCCTTTGACATAGCAGGTTTGCTATACTCGATAGCAGGAACGCTATGCGTGTGAGACTCCCACGAGGCCCCGCGAAGATCTTGACTGCGGTCGAACTGGCCGCCGCCGGGCTCTCGGGCATCGCGCTCGTCCTGATGCTCGCGGCGACGCCGCCGTTCGAGTGCGGAGACGATTACGCGAGCCCTTCGACCCCGCTGCGGAGCGGCACCGTCGCGGGCATCTCCCTCGGCGTCGCCGTGATCGGCCTGCTCGTCGCCATCGGCGTGGCGCTCGCGACGCCGCGCAACTCTGCCGACCGCCCCTGGGTGAACCGGGCGATCGGCGCGGCCGTGCTCGCGATGTTGGTCGCCGGCGGCGCTGTCTTCGCCGACATGGCGCGGTGGACCTGCTGGCCGTGAGTCAGGCGACGCGAGCGAGCGCTGCGAGCAGGTCTTCGCCGTAGCGTTCGAGCTTCGCCGGCCCGACGCCGGGAACCGACGCGAGCTCCGCAAGTGTGCGCGGCTTGCGCTCTGCGATCTCGACGAGCGTCGCGTTGTGGAAGACGACATACGCGGGCACCTCGTCGGCCTTGGCCCGCTCGAGCCGCCACTCGCGCAGCGCGTCGAAGCCGGGCGGGGCATCCTCGGCGACCACCTTGCGCGGTGCCACCGCAGTGCTTGCCTGCACGCCGAGCTCCTTCAGGAACCGGCTCGGCTTTCCGTCCCACGTGACGAGAAGGTGCCGCTTCGCGCGCGTCAGCCCGACGTAGAGCAGCCGCCGCTCGTCGTCGACATCGGCGCGCCGGTTCGGGAGCTCGCCCTCCTCGAGCCGCGGGATGTGCACGGCCTCGAACTCGAGCCCCTTCGCGCGATGCAGCGTCAGCAGATGCACGCCGCGTCCCGCAGTCGCGCCGAAACGCTCGTGGAGCGACTCGACGAACGCGCCGACGTCACCGTCGAACTGCTCGGCCAGCCGCACGAGGCGTGTGAGATCGGCCTGCCGCGTCTGCTCGCGCTCGCCGAGCTTCTCGGGCGGCGACACGAGCCAGCCCTGTGCAAGCGCCGCCTCGCGGACGGCCGGTCCCGCGGCGACCTCGCCGCGCGGCAGCACCTTCAGCATTCGCCGGGCCGCGTCACGCGCGAGCAGTGAGGCGCCCTGGAACGGGATGCCCGCGTCGTGCAGCGATTCCTCGAAGTCGGCCGCGCGCGCATTCGTGCGCACGAGCAGCGCCTGGTCCTCGTACGCAACCCCGCCTGCGGCGAGCTCTGCGATCCGCGCCGCAACGTCGACACCCGTGCGCACGACGGGCTCCGGCCCGTCGTCGCGTGTCGCGCGGAGCGTCTTCTCGGCGCCGCCGAGCTGCGGCACGAGCCGATTCGCAAGCGCGAGCACCTGCGGCGTCGAGCGGTAGTTCTGCTCGAGCCGCACCACCTTCGCGTGCGGAAACCGACGCGGCAGCGCAAGGAGCCACTGCGCACTCGCGCCGGTGAAGCCGTAGATCGACTGATAATCGTCGCCGACTGCACAGAGCTCGTCGCGCTCGCCGAGCCAGAGCTCGAGCAGCGTCTGTTGCAGCAGGTTGACGTCCTGGTACTCGTCGACGGTGAACGCACCCCACCGCTCGCGCACAAGCGCGAGCGCCGCGTCGTCGTCCTCGAGCATGCGGATCGTCCGCTCGAGCAAGTCCTCGAAGTCGAGCGCGCCCGCCTCTTCCTTACGGCGCTCGTACTCACGGAACACGCGATGTGCGAGATCGGGCGGAATCGGCGGCTCGTGCCCTTCGAGACCGCCGAGGTACGTCTCCGGGGTCAGCCGGCGGTTCTTCGCCCACTCGACCTCGGTGGCGAGGTCACCAGCGGGACGGAACTTGTAGGGCGGCGGCAGCCGGTTGCCGATCTGCCGGAGCAACAGGGCCTTCGTCGAGAGAATGCGTCCCGGGTCGCCCGCGAAGCGCCGCAGCAACGCGAGCGCCGCCGAGTGAAACGTCGACGCGCGCACGCCTTCGACCCCGAGCGCCTTGAGCCGCGTCCGCAGCTCGCCGGCAGCCTTGTCGGTGAACGTCACTGCGACGACATCGGCAGGCGCAAAGGCGCCGCTCGCCACCTGCCAGGCGATTCGCCGTGTGATCGTCGTCGTCTTGCCAGTGCCTGCGCCCGCGAGGATGCAAACCGGCCCGTGCGTCGCCTCGACGGCGGCACGCTGCTCGTCGTTCAGTCCGGCGAAGATCTGCTCGGCGTCCACGGATCGCCCACCGTACCCGGGCGGTCGGCCGGCTTCGTTACGAGAGGGTGCAGAATCCAGCCATGGACGCGGAGCCCGTCCCGAAGCGGCACCCGCTGCGCCTCGCCGGCCTCGTCGCGGCCGGCGCGATCCTCGTTCTGGCCCTCGCCGCGGTGATCCTCTTTCTCTGGCTCCGCACGTACGCGCCTCTCAGCGCCGTCGACGCCGGAGGCTTCGCGCCCGGCCCCGGCCTCGGCGCCGACATCGAGCCTGTGACCGGCTCGGGCGGCAGGCCCGTCTTCATCCCCGCCTACCGCGCGGGACGGCCGTTCGACACGGCGTTCACCCTGCACAACACCGGCCGCTTCGCCGTCGAGGTCACCGGGCTCGGGCGCGACACCGGCGGCCCGGAGCTCGAGGCGGCAGACCTCTTCGCGACGAGCACCTCGACGGCGAGTGCCGACCCGGGGCACCTGCAGCCCTTCAGCCGGTTGCGCCTCGACCGTGGCGACACCGCGGTCGTCGTCGTGCGGTGGCGGCTCAACTGCGCCGCGAGCAAGGCGGAGTTCTTCGCCGCCTCCGTGCCGCTCCGCTACACGTATCTGACGATGTTCACCCGGACGGAGCGGATTGCGCTTCCGTTTGCCGTGACGCTTCGCTGCTCGGCGTGAGCTCGGTCGCCGAGCTCTCGAGCGTCGGCGAGCGCACGATCGAGCCGAGCTTCGCCACCACTTCGAGCGTGTCTCCCTCGTCGGCGAGACGCTCGAGCTCGGAGAGCTGATCGAAGAGCCACCCGGCGTCGACCGGGTGACGACTCAAGCGCAGGATCTTCGGGTGCTCCGTCGGCGAGACCGACTCGTCGTCGGTCCAGAGCTTCTCGTACAAGGTCTCGCCCGGTCGCGTGCCGATGAACTCGATCTCGATCTCCGTGTCCGGCTGCTTCCCCGAGAGGCGAATCATGTTGCGGGCGAGATCGAGGATCTTCACCGGCTCGCCCATGTCGAGCACGAAGACATCGCCGGCACCGCCGATGCCGCCGGCCTGCACGACGAGCGACACAGCCTCGGGGATCGTCATGAAGTAGCGCGTCATCTCGGGATGCGTCACCGTCACCGGCCCGCCCTTCGCGATCTGGCGACGGAACGTCGGCACGACCGAGCCCGCCGAGTTCAGGACGTTGCCGAAGCGAACTGCGACGAACCGGGTCGAGATGTCGGAGCGATGCCCGAAGGACTCGACGATCCACTCGCAGAGCAGCTTGCACTGGCCCATGACCGTCTGCCGGTTGACGGCCTTGTCGGTCGAGATCTGGACGAAGCGCTCGACCCCGTACTCGATCGCGATCGACGCGATCGTCCGCGTCGTCAGCGCGTTGTTCGCGACGGCGGCGATGGGATTCGCCTCCATGAGCGGCACGTGCTTGTACGCCGCCGCGTGGAACACGACGGTGGGCCGGTACCGCTCGAAGACATGACTGAGCCGCGCGCGGTCGCGCACGCTGGCAAGCACCGGGACGGCGGCGGAGAAGCCGCGCTCGCCGACGAGCTCACGCTCGATGTCGAACAGCGGCGTCTCGGCCTGGTCGACGAGAATGAGGCGCGCCGGGCCGATACGCGCGATCTGCCGGCACAGCTCGGCGCCGATCGATCCTCCGGCCCCGGTCACGAGCACCGTCTGGCCCTGGAGATAGCCCGCAACCTCGTGGAACGCCACCTCGACCTGCGCTCGCCCGAGGACGTCCTCGACCTGAACCGGGCGGATCTGATCGAGCTCGACCTGGCCGCTGATCAGCTCGTACAGCCCCGGCAGCGTCTTGACCGGCACGTTCGCAGCCTGCGCGGCGTCGACCACGCGCTGCCGAACCTGCCCTGAAGCCGAGGGAATCGCGATGATGATCTCGTCCGGCTGGCGCTCGCGCACGATGCGCGGAAGATCCTCGGTCGTACCGAGGACGCGGACGCCCTGGATGTGCGACTTCAGCTTGCCGCGGTCGTCGTCGACGAAGCCGATCGGCGTGTAGCGCAGCATCCGCGATCGCTGCATCTCCTGCACGACCGTCCGCCCGGCGTCGCCCGCGCCGACGACGAGGACTTCCTTTCCGCGCGCGACGAGGTCGCCGCTCCGAGGCCGCTCGATCAGCGTGCGGGCGAGCAGACGGACACCCGCGACGAACGCGAGTGTCAAGAGCAAGTCCATGACGGCGATCGAGCGCGGCAGGCGCACGTTGTGCACCGGCGCAACGAGATACACCGTGACATACGCGAGGAGCGACGCGACGACGACGCCGCGTGCCGCACCCCACATGTCGTGCACCGAGACGTAGCGCCACCAGCGGCGATGGAAGCCGAACGCGAGGAAGACGACGATCTTGATCGCGACGACGAGCAGGATCGTGCGCCGCAGCAGCGTGTCGTAGTACGGCGGCAGGCCCTGGTCGAAACGGAGCTGGAACGCGAGGAACCACGACAGCGCGACGATGCCCGCGTCGACCAGCAGCTGGAGGACGCGGTGCCGTGCGAACCCGGTCATGGCGTTACGCGCCGGCGCCGACGCCGACCGCAGAGCGGACGACGTCCACGACGCGTTCCTGCGACTCGGCCGGCATGTCCGGCCAGAGCGGGACGGAGAAGTTCTCCGTCGCCGCCCGCTCCGTCTCGACGAGCGAGCCGGGCTCGTAGCCGAGGAACTTCAGCGCGGGCTGCAGGTGCAACGGTGTCGTGTAGTACGTCGCCGTGCCGATGCCTGCCTCGACGAGGGCCGCGCGAATGCGGTCTCGCTCGGGCGAGCGGCAGACAAAGAGGTGGTAGATGTGACCCGGCTCGTCCTGCGGCAGGTCGACGAGATCGCCGAGACCAAGCTCGGCATACCGCGCGGCAGCCTCGCGGCGGCCGCGGTTCCATCCGTCGAGCTGCGTCAGGAAGAGTCGCAGGAACGACGCCTGGAGCTCGTCGAGCCGCGAGTTGTACCCAACGAAGTCGAACTCCGTCTTGTCGCGCGAGCCGTGGAACGCGAGCATGCGCACGCGCTCGGCGAGCGCTTCGTCGCTCGTCGCGACGAGACCGCCGTCGCCGAGGCAGAAGAGGTTCTTCGTCGGGAAGAAGCTGTAGGTCGAGACGAGACCCTGCTGCGCGACGCCCGGCGCGCCGAAGGCCTGCGCCGCGTCTTCGATCACAGGCACGCCGAGCTGCATGAGCTCGTCCATCTGCGCGGGGCGGCCGAAGAGGTGCACCGGCATGATCGCGCGCGTACGGTCGGTGATCTTCGCAGCGACGTCCTCCGGATCGAGGTTGAGCGTGACAGGGTCGACGTCCGCGAAAACAGGCGTCGCGCCGCGCTGGGCGATCGACTCGGCGGTCGCGTAGAACGTGAACGCCGGGCAGATGACCTCGTCGCCCGGGCCGATCTCGAGCGCGTCGAGGACGATCACGAGCGCATCGGTGCCGTTCGCGACGCCGATCGTCTGCTTGACGCCGAGGTACGCGGCCGCCTCTTCCTGGAACGCGTAGTAGTTCGGCCCGCGGATGAACTGGCCGCTGTCGAGAACCTCGCGGAAGCGGGCCTCGAGCTCGGGCTTCAGCGGGGCGTACTGGGCATGGACGTCAATGAGCGGGATCGTCACGGTCACCGCGGTGCACTGTAGCGGCCTTCCTTAATCGATAGATGAGATACGCCGCGAGCGCGAGAACGCCTGCCACGACCGCGTACTCTGCGTAGCGGAAGTCGTGGTGGAAGCGCTCGTAGCTCGAGCCGAGGCCGTAGCCGGCGCCCGCGATCGCGAAGGCCCAGATCGCCGAGCCGATCAGGGTCAGCGCGGTGTAGGGCGCGAAGCGCATCTTGAAGACGCCGGCGGGGATCGAGACGAACGAGCGTACGACCGGTGTGAGGCGGCCGATGAGCACGCCGACGTTGCCCCAACGCTCGAACCAGCGCTCGGCACGATCGAGATTGGCCGGGGACACGTGCAGCCAGCGCCCGCGGCGCTCGACGAGCCGGCGGCCGCCGCGAAGCCCGATCCACCAGCCGATGATCGACCCCGCGAGGTAGCCGAGCGTGCCCGCGAGCGCCATGACGACGAACGCCGTCGCTCCGAAGCCGACCTTCGCACCGAAGACCGACACGTGGTGCGCCGAGCTGAACACTCCCGCGGCGACGGCGCCGGCGTAGAGCATGACGAGCTCGCTCGCGGCCGGGAAGACGGCGTCGATCAGCATCAGCACGAAGACCGCGTAGGCACCGTGCGAGGCGACCTGCGAGGTCAGGCTCGAGGAGAGGCTCGCGAGCACGAGACGGCAGTCTACGAGCGCCGCGTCGTGATCGGTGCGAGAAGTGTCGCCTTGCCGATTGCGTTCGATGCGACGACGCGCACGCGGTAGCCCGCGGCGACGCGGCCCGTCCAGGACGCAGTCTGTGGACCCGCGTCGAGCTTCTTCGAGACGAGTGTGGCGATGACGATGCCGTTCGGCTTCTCGACCGTCACCGTCACGGTTGCGGGATGCGCGAGTGAGAAGCTCGCGCTCAGGCCGGTGCCGCTGCGCGCGACCTGAAGTGCCGCAAGCGTCTGGTTCAGCGCGAAGGTGCGGTCGGCCGTCGTCGTGCGTCCGGTGTCGTCGAGCCCGGTGACGACGAAGCGCCAGTCCCCTTCCGCGCCTCCCGCGCCGTTCCACTGCACCGTGTGCACGCCCGGCTGCTCTGCGTCCTGCGCGAGCGAGACCGTGGCGCCGCTGGGACCGACAACCGCGACGCTCACCTGCGAAGCGCGCACGAGCTTGTACGTGAACGTCTGCACGTCGTCGATGCCGTCGCCGTTCGGCGAGAGCGTCGTCGACGACGGCGGCGCTGCATAGACGCCGTTGTAGGAGAAGAAGAGCGCATCGGCGATCTGCTGCTCGGCGTCTGCCGTCGGGCGGGTCAGCAGCGTCCCGTCGAACGCCATCGCCGCGGAAGGGCCGGTGCCGAGCCCCATTGCGGTGCGCACGCCGAGGCGCGCAAGTGCGACCGCGAGCTCGTAGTTCGTCATGCCCGCGCTATACGCCGAGCTTCCGCCTTCGACGGTGGCGAGCAGGATCCGCCCGTCGCTGAGCTGGCCGACTGCAGCGCGCGCGCTGCGGCGATTCAGCACCGGGTCGCCGAACGACTCGCGCGCGCGGAAGACGGGCTTGCCGGCAGTGACGAGCAAGGGGCCGCCGCCGATCGCGCTCTGCATGCCGCTCCAGTTCGGGGTGAGCGTCGGCCGGATCTCGACCGTCGTGCCGACGGGCGCCTCAGCAGCCAGGTGCGGCCCTTGGTTGCCGCGCGACACGAGCACCGCGCCGCCGGGCGGGATCGGGACGGGGCCGTGATCGAGTACCTGCGTCACAATGCCCGTGATCACGCGATTCGGGGTCAGCGGCGGCAGCGTCGACAGGACATCGATCACGACACCGCTTTCCGACGGTGTCGCGGGCCCCCACGACGAGGTGTAGAGCGTCGTGTGACCCTTCACCGCCGGCGCGTTGAGGTCGAGCTGCCGACGCTGGCCGTTGCCGTGCCACGTCCCGTCGAAGCGCACGCCCGCCACGGTGAGCGTGCCGTCGGGCGCGATGCCGAGACTGGAGCGCGCGATTGCAGGAGCCGACTCGAGTACACCGCCGCGCATGAGGATGCCCGTGGGCTTCCCGGGGTTCGCCGCGAAGAAGTCGCCGTTGACGCCGACGACGGTCGACGTCGCGGAGGCGTCCTTCTCCATGTCGGTGAGCGTCTGCGTCGCGACGATCGCGTTGTTCGACAACGCCGGTGCAAGTGTGTAGAGCGAGCCGTCGGGCCGCGGCGCGATGACGACGTCGAGCACGACCGGGCCGTGCGGGGTGAACTCGACCTGGCGCTCGTACGAGACGCCCGGCATGAGCAGCGACTGCGCCGTCACCTGCGCCCCTGCAGGGACTGCGGCGATTCCGGCGAGTGCGGCGGCGATGAGAAGCTTGCGAAGCAAAACCCCGGCGCAGGGTAGCGCCTCTTACAAACCAGGCTTAAGCCGGGTTGCGAAGGCTGCGAGAATCCCGGCCGTGAACAGGCTTGTCGAGATCGACGACGGCTTCGACTTTCGAGTCCTCGCCGCCGACGGCACGTGGATTTTCCGGTTCGCGCGCCGCGCGGGAGTCGTCGCGGCCCTCGAGACGGAGGTTGCGCTGCTCCCGGTGATCGCACCACTCCTCCCGGTTGCCGTTCCACGCTTCGAGTACGTCTCGCGCGAGCCCGCCTTCGTTGTCTACGAGCTCATCGAGGGTGAGCCGCTCGTTGCCGAGGACCCCGACGGCGTGAGGGCATTCGTCGACGCGCTGCACTCGATCGACGCGGCCACCCTGCCCATCACACCGGACGACTGGATCGACGCGTACCGCGCACAGTGCGCGGCGTTCGAGGAGCTCGTCTTCCCGCTCCTCGACGAATCCCTCCGCATCAAGTCCCTGGCGCTCTTCGACGAGGTCGAGTCGCTGACCGGGTTCGAGCCCGCGCTCATCCACTCCGACCTTGGGCCGGAGCACATGCTCGTGCGCGACGGACGGCTCGTGGGCGTCATCGATTGGGGCGACACCCGGATCGGCGACCCGGCGCTCGACTACGCGTGGCTGCTGCACGGCCCGTTTCCGGACTGGGAGGTCGACGACGAGCTTCGCCGGCGAGCGGGCTTCTATCACCGGCTCGCTCCATTCTACTCCGTGCACTACGGCGTCTTCACGAAGCAGCCCGACTTCGTCGAGCGCGCGCTCGCGAAGCTCAGTTCCAGACTTTGACCGGGCGGTACAGCGTGTCGCGCTGCACGGGGATCTTCCCCATGCTCCGGATCAGGTGCACGAACTCCTCCGTCGACGCGCGATATGTCGTGCCTGCGGCGCTGACGACGTTCTCCTCGATCATCACCGAGCCGAGATCGTCTGCACCGAAGCCGAGCGCGACCTGGCCGATCTTCTTGCCCTGCGTGACCCACGACGAGCCGATGTGCGGCATGTTGTCGAGGAAGATGCGCGAGACCGCCTGCGTGAGGAGGTAGTCGAACGACGTCGGCCGCGTCTCCGGCGGCACGAGCGCACCGAGGCGGTTGCCGTCGTCCTGGAACGTCCACGAGAAGAAGGCACGGAAGCCGCCCGTCTCGTCTTGCACCTCGCGCACGCGGCGCATGTGCTCGACGCGCTCCTCGAGCGTCTCGACGTGGCCGTACATCATCGTCGCGGTCGTCGAGATGCCGAGACGGTGCGCGTGCCGCATCACGTTGAGCCATTCCGAGCTCTTCGTCTTCTTCGGCGCGATGATGTCGCGCACGCGATCGACGAGGACTTCGCCGCCGCCGCCGGGGATCGAGTCGAGCCCGGCGTCACGCAGGCGGGTCAGCGTCTCCGGGATCGTCAGCTTCGACCGGCGCGAGATGTGCTGGATCTCGGGCGGCGACAGCGCGTGCAGATGGATCTGGTACTTCGCCTTGATCGACCGGAAGAGATCCTCGTAGTACTCGATGCCGAGGTCGGGGTGGTGCCCACCCTGCATGAGCAGCCCCGTGCCGCCGATTGCGAGCGTCTCCTCGATCTTCTTGAAGATGATCGGCTTCGGGAGCAGGTACCCCTCGCGGGCGTCGCCGGGCGAGCGGTAGAACGCGCAGAAGTCGCAGTCGGTCGTGCAGATGTTCGTGTAGTTCAGGTTGCGGTCGATGATGAACGTGACGCGATCCGGGTCGTGCAGCCGGTTGCGAATCGCGTTCGCAACGCGTCCGACTGCGACGAGATCGCGAGAACGCAGGAGCGTGACGGCCTCGGCGGCGTCGATGCGCTCGCCGTCGAGCGCCTTCTCGAGAACCGCTGCAACCTGCGGCCTGCTCTCCGTGACGCTCATGCGACCGCCGCTCCGGTCGTCTGAACGAAGCGAAGCTCGGGCACGGTCTCGAGGAGATCCGCATCGCGGCAGAGCTCGAGGAAGGTGTAGAGGCCGGCGCGCTCGCGCGGGCCGAAGCGGTAGCGCAGCTTCTCGAAGTAGCGCGCGAGGAAGCCGGCCGGATAGCCGTAGCGGTCGGCCGCCTCGTGGGCGAGCTGCTCCGGCTCGGCGCGCGCCTGGCGCACGGACGCGACGAGCGCGTCCTCGAGCTCCGCGAGCCCCTCGGCGAGCGGCTCGGGGCACGCCCACACGGCGAAGACCATCGGCAGGCCCGTCCGCTCGAGCCAGAGCCGGCCGAGGTCGTAATGCGGGGTCGGATCCTCGAACGCCGACTTGAGCGCCGCGTCGCCGATCAGGAGCTTCGCATCGGCGTCGCCCGTGTCGTAGGCAGCGAGGGGGACCTGTCCGGCCTCAGGGAGCAGCACCTTCGTGAGCGCGACCGACGTCGCCGACTCCGGCGTCACGGCGACGACGCGCACCTGCTCGAGCGGCTTGCGCGACACGAGCTGGATCGAGTCGACCGCGCCCTCGGATGCGACGCAGAGCCGCGGCAAGAGCCGAAGCTTGTCGGCGTTCCGCGCGTACTCGATCGACGAGATCGGCGCCGTGTCGAGCTCCCCGTCGATCAGCATCCGGTTCAGCTCGGTCGGGACGCCCTGCACTTCCTCCACGTCCATGTCGACGCGGTAGAAGACCGGCGCCATGTTCACGTACGAGATGCGGCCGAGCCTCACCATCGGCGGAGCTCGTTGTAGAGCGTGTCGCGCTGCACCGGCACGCGGCCGGCCTCCTTGACGAAGCGCACGAGCTCGGGGACTTTCTGCTCCGTCCCGCTCGTCGCGCCTGCGGCCTGGAAGATCTTCTCGCGCACGACCGTGCCCTGGACGTCGTTCGCGCCGAAGTGGAGCGCGAGCTGTGCCATCGGCATGCCCATCATGATCCAGTACGCCTTGATGTTCGGGATGTTGTCGAGCATCAGGCGCGACACGGCCATCATCTTCAGGTCGTCGGCGCCGGTCGTGAACCGGAAGCCGCGCCGCTCGAAGACCGTGTTCTCCGGATGGAAGGCGAGCGGGATCATCGCGAGGAACCCGCCGGTCGCGTCCTGCTGCGCGCGCAGGCGCAACATGTGGTCGATGCGCTCCTCGTAGGTCTCGACGTGGCCGTACAGCAGTGTGCAGTGCGTCGGGATCCCCATCTTGTGCGCCGTGTCGTGCACGTGGAACCATTCCTCCGCCGGCTCCTTGCCCGGCGCGATCAGCTGCCGGACGCGCGCCGCGAAGATCTCGGCGCCGCCGCCCGGAAGCGACCCGAGGCCGGCGTCCTTCAGCACGCGCAAGACCTCGTCGTGCGTGCAGCCCTCGAGCTTCGACATGTGGTGGATCTCGGACGCCGTGTAGAACTTGAGATGCACGTCCGGGAGCGCAGCCTTCAGCTTGCGCAGAACGTCCGCGTAGAACTCGAGATCGACGTGCGGGTTCTCGCCGTTCACACAGTGGATCTCGGTGAAGCGCGCGACCTCGTACTGGGCGACGGCATCCGCGACGAGCTCGTCGGCGGTGAACGTGTAGGCGTCCTCCTGCTTCTGCGTCTTTGCGAACGCGCAGAACTTGCATTTCACGCGGCAGACGTTCGTCTGGTTCAGATAGAGGTTCTGGACGAAGAACACCTCGTCGCCGCCACCGCGCACACGCCGCGCAAGGTCGGCGAGCTCTCCGAGCGCGAGGAGGTCGTCGGCCTCCATCAGCGTCAGCCCGTCCTCGAAGTCCAGGCGCTCGCCTGCTTCGACCTTCTCGCGGATGAGCGCGAGCGTGTCGGTCGTGTCGAGAACGGCCACCGGCTCCCCTTTTATCTCTCGCGGTTGACGACCGCGTGCGTCAGCGACTCGAGCTCCTCGCGGTGCAATTCCCCGTTCAGGCATGCCCGCGCTCTCGAAGCGTAGTCCAGCGCCACCTCACGGGAGCGTTCGAGCGCACCGGTCGCGGCAACGCGCACGAGTGCGCCATCCATCGGGCCGCCGGCGAGCGCGGCGCGGACGACGTCGTCCTCGGCGGCTGCGAGCAGAAGCGGCAGCGTCGGCGTCCCGTCGCGGAGGTCGGTGCCGGCGATCTTCCCCGTCTCGATCGTCGAGCCCGCGCAGTCGAGGACGTCGTCGGCGATCTGGAATGCCACACCGAGTGCGACGCCGTACTCCCCCGAGCCGCCGCCGAGGCTGCAGGCGGCCTCGAAGAGCGCGCCCGTCTTCAGGGCGCAGCGCTCGATGTAGGCCTCGACCGTCGTCGAGGGGTCGTGGGTCTGGGAGCGCTGGAGGGCCTCGCCCCGCGCGAGCCGCAAGGTGGCGTCGGCCAGCGTCGCGACCGCCCCGGCGTCGCCGGTCGCGGTCAGCTCTGCGAACGCCCGTGCAAAGAGGTAGTCGCCCGTCGCACGGGCCGCGTCGGCGCCGTAGACCGACCAGGCGGCGGCCTTGCCGCGCCGGAAGTGCGCACGGTCGATCAAGTCGTCGTGGACGAGCGTCGCCATGTGCACGAGCTCGACGGCGACGCCCGCGGACAGCGAAGGCTCGCGCCCCGGCGGCGTCGAGAGGAACACGAGGAGCGGGCGAAGCCGCTTGCCGCCGGCGGCGAGCGCCTCGTTGCCGACGGCCGCGACGAGGCCGGGATGGCTCGCCACGCTGCGTGCGAGCCGCTCCTCGAGCGCGTCGAGGTACTCCTCGAGGCCGTCGGTCGCGCGGATCGCGTCGAGCGTGCCGCTGCTCATCGCGCCTCACCGACGTGGAGCGCCACGATGCCGCCGGCGAAGGTGCGGTAGCGGACGTCGGCGAAGCCGTTGCGCTCGAGCAGCCCGGCGAGGGCGTCGGGCCCGGGGAAGCGGCGCACGCTCGCCGGCAGATATGTGTAGGCCGAGCCGCCCGGCAGCACCTTGCCGAGCAGCGGCACGACGTGGTCGAACCAGACGCGGTAGAACGGCGCAAGCCGGCCGCGCGGCGTCGTGATCTCGAGGATGCCGAGCCGCCCGCCTTCACGGAGGACGCGCCGCAGCTCGCGAATGGCCGCTTCGAGATCCTCGACGTTGCGCACGCCGAAGCCGACGGTGGCGGAGTCGAACGACGCGTCGCCGAACGGCAGCGCAAGCACGTCGCCCTGCACGAACTCGATCTCGGGCGCCTTCCGCCGCGCACGCACGAGCATCTCCTCCGAGAAGTCGAGACCGACGACGTCGGCGCCTTGCGCCCGCGCGCCGATCGCGAGGTCGCCGGTGCCGCAGCAGGCATCGAGCGTCCGGTCGTCGCCGCGAACGGTCTCCTCGATCGTTATGCGCCGCCAGCGGCGGTCGAGACCCGCCGTCATCACGTGGTTCATCACGTCGTACACCGGCGCGATCCGGTCGAACATCCGGCGGACGCCGTCCGCCGGCAGCGTCCCAGTTTCGATTGCGTCGGTCACTGTCCCCATCGTTTCGTGAGCGTGTTCTCGAGGCCGAGCTGGTCGAGTGCGCGCCCGACGACGAAGTCGACGAGGTCGTCGACCGTCTCGGCTCCGTGGTAGAAGCCCGGCGCGAGGAAGAGGATCGTCGCGCCGGCTTCGCGCAGCGTGAGCATGTTGCGCAGGTGGATCACCGACAGCGGCGTCTCGCGTGGCATGAGCACGAGGCGGCGCTCCTCCTTGAGCGCAACCGACGCCGCGCGGTGGATCAGGTTCTGCATCGCACCGGAGGCGATCGTCCCGAGCGTCCCCATCGAGCACGGGCAGATCACGTACGCGTCGACCTTCGCGGAGCCGGACGCATACGGCGACTTCCAGTCGTTCGGGTCATAGAGCGTCGCGTTCGGCGCGTGCTCGAGCAGCCGGGCGAGCGTCTCGTCGCGCGAGAGCCGTGCGTTCCCGTAGAGCTCTGTCGCGAGCACCTCGATCCCTGCGGTCGACGCGGAGATCCCGAGCTCGCAGTCGGCCGCCGTAAGCGCCTCGATCAGCCGGGCCGCGTAGGGCGCCCCGGAGGCGCCCGTGATCCCGAGGAAGACGTTCATCCTCGGGGATTGTGCCTTCTCGCTAGCGCTTCCCCTTGGATGCTTCGAGGAAGATGGCCAGCTGGCGGAGCCGCTCGTCGCCGAGCGACTCGAATTTCGGCATCGGCGAGCCCGGATTCACGCATGACGGGCACTTCAGGTGCCTGATCTGGAAGTCGATCCCGAGGTTGCGGGTGCCGATCGAGGTGAGATCGGGTGCGCCGAGCTGCGCACCACCCGAGCCGAGGTACGTGTGACATGCGGTACAGCCGGCGACCGCGAAGAGCTTCGCCCCGGGGACGGCGTTCTGCGGCAGCTTCTCCGCCGAGATCCAGTGCGGCACCTCGGTGATCACCTCGGAGGCGAGCGCCTCCTTGGCGGTTGCGCCCTTCCAGGTCAGCACCGCCATCGAGAGAATCACGAGCACCGCGCCGACGACCGCGACCGGCCGGCGGAGCAGGCGACGCTCGCGACGCCGGTCGTAGAACGGGATCGCGATCAGGAGGATGAGCGCGATCGTCGGCACGCCGACCGTGCCGAGGAAGACCGACTCCGGCCACTTGAAGACGCGGAGGAGATAGAAGAGGAAGTAGAAGTACCAGTCCGGGCGCGGCACGAAGCTCGTCGTGCCGGGGTCGGCGGGCTCCGTGTACTCGGGACCGAGGATGCCCTGGTGCAGCCCGTCGTGATGCGGCCCCCACGACGTCCACTTCCACACCGTCGCGAGCCCCACGATGACGGAGACGACGACGAGGCTCATCACCGTGTCGTGGAACATCGCGTACGGGAAGAACGGCTTGCCGCGTTCCTTGACGTCCTTCTTGTAGCGCGCGAACTGCGCGCGGTTCTGCTCGAGATTCGAAGGCTTACCGGAAGCGGGCGTTGTCGCCATCGCTCACGCTCCCCCGCGCCGCGACGGCGCCGGCCGTGTGAGGCCCACGCGCACGGGCTGCTGCTCGTCCTCGCGCTCCTCGCCGGCTGCTTCCTTCGACCACGGCGGCGAGGTGACGCCGAGCCGAATCACGAGATACAGATGCAGCCCGATGAGCCCGAAGATCGCGCCGGGAATCAAGAGCATGTGCATCGAGTAGAAGCGCGTCAGCGTGTCGGCTCCGATCTCCTGGCCGCCACGCAGGAACCCTGCTAACCATGGCCCGAGGAACGGCGCCGTCCCGTTCAGGTTGATGCCGACGACGGTCGCCCAGTACGCAGTCTGATCCCACGGGAGCAGATAGCCGGTGAAGCCCTCGAGCATGCCGAGGAGCAACAGCACGACGCCGACGATCCAGTTCAGCTCGCGCGGATACTTGTACGCGCCGAACAGGAACACGCGTCCCATGTGCAGGAACAGCAAGATGATGAAGACGCTCGCGCCCCAGCGGTGCATGCCGCGCACGAGCCAGCCGAGCGTCACATGGTCGGTGATGTTCTGGATCGACGAGTACGCGTCGCCCGGCGTCGGCTTGTAGTACATCGCGAGGATCACGCCGGTGACCGCCTGGACGATGAACGCGGTGAGCGTCGCCGATCCGAGCGTCTGCATCCAGTTCGAGTCGGCCGGGACGTTGCGAAAGAGGAAGTACTTCGTCGCGCCGACGAGGCCCGACCGCTCCTCGAGCCAATCGAGCGGATAGACGATCGCCGCCTGCATCTTCTGCTTGCGGATCTCGGCGCGCGTGGGCTGTCGGCGAGTAGCCATCAGTGATGCGGCGGGTTGAGCGGATAGAAGACCTGCTCGATGCCGTCGACGTGCTCGCCGGGACCGACCAGCTTGTACTTGTGGATCTTCGCCTGCGCGCCGGTGTTGTCGACATGCGAGACCGAGTACGAGCTCGCCAGGATGATGTTGCCGTTCTTGATCAGGTAGTCGTAACGGTCGAGTGCGCGCACCGGCGGGCCTGCAGTGCGGTTGCCCTCCGTGTCGTACTGGCCGCCGTGACACGGGCAGCCGAAGCCCGCGGGCACGACCGGCACGAGCGTGACCTTGCCATTGGCCGTGTGCTGCACGATGTTCTTCATCCCGAGGATCTGCCCGCTCGGGCCGTTCGCCTGGACCGGGCAGCCGAGGTGCGCGCAGCGGTTCGAGATGATCGTGAAGCTCGGCACCGACGAGCCGCCCGTGGTCAGCGCACCGTTGTTGCGGATGAAGGCCGTCCGGCTCGAGACCTCACCTTCGGCCGGGTCGACCGTGAACGTCGCGACGTACCACTGCCCTTCCGCGAAGTCGGTGACCGGCCCGAGGTCGACCTCGTGCTTCTTCTGGCCGATGAAGGGCGGCAGGAGCGCGAACCCGGCGATCGGCACGGTGACGATGCCACCGATCACGCCGCCGAGCCCGAGGGTCGCGCCCTCGAGGAACCTGCTCCGCGGGAACCGGCTGCCGCCGGCCTCCACGTGCTCCACCGCGGCTTCGCGGCTGCGGCGCTCCGGCTCGACCTCGACCGGCCTGCCGCGCAGATCGGCGGTGGCGGCGCGAGCCCAGAGGACGCCGAAGACGACGGCGATCACGGCCCCGAGCGTCGAGAGATAGAGCGGGTTGATGATCAGGCCGACGAGAGCCACCGCGACGCCGATCGCGAAGCCGATCGGCCACAGCGTCGGCGACGGCAGGTGTGGCTCGTCGTGAGGGTTTGGCTCGTCCGTCATCCCGTGTGATTCAATCCCCCGCCCTCTCGGGCGTCAACGTCGTAGCAGTTGGCGCAACGAGCGGGAAGTCTGACCGACTCCGCCGTTCGGCGCTCCGGGAACCGACGCGATCCCGTACTCGGCCCAGCGCCTGTCGACAAGAGCCCGGATCTCCGGGGTCATCTCGATCTCGTCGGGCCACGGCCGCGCACCCTCCTCGGGCCACTTCGCCGTGGCATCGATGCCGAGCTTTCCCCCGACGAACTGGCGCTCGGGCGCGTGATCGAGGTGGTCGAGCGGCCCCTCCGAGATGACGACGTCACGCTTCGGGTCCACGTTCGCGCCGGCGTAGAACAGCACCTGCTGGTAGTCGTGCACGTCGACGTGAGCGTCGACGACGATGATCGACTTCGTCAGCGAGAGCATCCCGAGGCCCCAGATCGCGTGCATCACCTTCTGCGCATGACCGGGGAAGGCCTTCTTGATCGAGACGATGCAGCAGTTGTGGAAGCCGCCCGCGACGGGTAGGTCGTAGTCGACGATCTCGGGGACGGTCGCGCGGATCGCCGGCAGGAAGATGCGCTCCGTCGCCTTGCCCAGCCACGCGTCCTCCTGGGGCGGCTTGCCGACGACGATCGACGGATAGATCGCGTCGCGGCGCATCGTCATCGCGGTCACGTGGAAGATCGGAAACGGCTCGGGCGGCGTGTAGAAGCCCGTGTGGTCGCCGAAGGGGCCTTCGGTGCCGAGCTCGTCCTTCTCGATGTAGCCCTCGAGCACGATCTCCGCATGCGCCGGCACCTCGATGTCGACGGTGACGCCCTTCACGAGCTCGACCGGCTCGCCGCGCAGGAAGCCCGCCATCATGAACTCGTCGATGTGCTTGGGAAGCGGCGCGCTCGCGGAGTACGCCGTGATCGGGTCGAGCCCGAGCGCGACGGCGACGGGGATGCGGCCGTCGGTCGCAAGCCAGTCGGCGCGGCCGTCCTTATGGATCTGCCAGTGCATGAACGTCGTCGCGCGGTCGATCACCTGCATGCGGTACATGCCGACGTTTCGCGTGCCGCTCCGCGGGTCGTGCGTGATCACCGCGGGCAGCGTGATGAACGGCGCCGGGTCGTCGGGCCAGCAGCGCTGAATCGGGAGGAGCGAGAGGTCGACGTCGTCGCCCTCGAACACGATCTCGTGCACCGGCCCCTTGCGCACCGTGGTCGCGCGCGCGTCGGCGATGGACTTCAGCTTCTGGAGGCCGCGCACCTTGTCCATGAGCCCCTGCGGCGGCTGCATCTCGAGCACGTCGCTGACCTTGCGGGCGACGTCGTCGAGGTGGTCGACGCCGAAGGCGAGGCACATGCGCCGCTCGGTGCCGAACTGGTTGATCAGGAGCGGATGCTTCGCGCCCTTCGGGTTCTCGAACAGGAGCGCGGGGCCGCCCGCCTTGACGGTGCGGTCGACGATCTCCGTGACCTCGAGGTCCGGGTCGACCTCGGCGGTGACGCGCACGAGCTCGCCCTCGCGCTCGAGGACAGCGATCCAGTCGCGGAGGTCGCGCATTAGCGCCTAGAGCGGAGCCAGTGCGTCAGCTCGCCGATTGCGATCACCGAGAGGAAGATCAACCCGACGACGAGCATCGAGAGGACAACGGCCTTCCCTTCCTCAGCAGCGGTCTTGGCGAGGACGATCACCATCGGCGAAAGCCTAACGCACCCGGCCCGCGTGAGCAGCGAGTGCGCGCTCGACCGGGCCGTCGCCGCGGGCGGCACGTGCGGCGCGCTCGAGGCCGGACGCATCGCCGCGCAGGCGGAGCGCGGAGCGCGGCTCGTCGAGCTCGCGGCCGGTGCCGAGCAGCGCGGCCGTCGCGGCCCAGAGCGGGCCGTCGCCGTCGGCCTCCTCGGCGCGAAGCTGGCTGCAGAGCGAGATCAGCTCGGACAGGTCGGCGACCGCGTCGACCTCGCTCAGCCCAGCGACGCGCACGAGCCCGTGCGCGTAGAGGTAGTCGCCGAGCAGGAGCGCCGAGTCGTCGTCGACCGGGTCGAAGAGCCGCGGCTCGCCGTAGTGCACGAGATAGCCCTCGTAGATCGTCTCGAGCCCGAGCGCGAAGCGCTCCTCGGCGAGCGGCGAGAAGACCGGTTCGTCACGCCGATCGGCCTCGGGCTTCAGCGCATCGCCCCACAGCGGCGACTCGGCAACCGCGTCGCGCGCGATTGCGTCCCAGAGCTCACTCACCGCCGAGGAGCTCACCGGCCGCCTCCACGGTGCGGTCGATGTCGTCGTCGGAGTGCGCGAGCGAGACGAACATCGACTCGAACTGGGACGGCGCGATGTAGATGCCGCGCGAGAGCAGGTGGCGGAAGAGCTCGCCGTAGCGCTCGGTGTCGCACGCCTGCGCGTCGTCGAAGTTGCGCACGCCGCGGTCGGTCATGAACGCCGTCAACATCGCGCCGACGCGGCGCACATGCGCGTGCTCCCGCAGCCCCGCCTCGAGCCGCGCGCCCTTGCGCTCGAGCTCGACGTAGACGGCCGGGTCGCGAAGCCGGCGCAGCACCGAGAGCCCGGCGGCGGTCGCGAGCGGATTGCCGGAGAGCGTGCCTGCCTGGTAGACGGGGCCGCTCGGCGCGAGCGACGCCATGACGTCCGCGCGGCCGCCGAACGCCGCCAACGGAAGGCCGCCGCCGACGATCTTCCCGAGGATCGTGAGATCCGGCCGCACGCCGTACAGCTCCTGGGCGCCGCCGCGCGCGACGCGGAAGCCGGTGATCACCTCGTCGAAGACGAGCAGGGCACCGGACGCGTCGCACAGCTCTCGCAACGCGTCGAGATAGCCGTCTACCGGCGGGACGACGCCCATGTTCCCGGCGACCGGCTCGACGATGATCGCGGCCAGGCCTTCGCCGTACCGGAGCACCGCTTCGGCAACCGCCTCGACGTCGTTGTACGGGCAGACGATCGTGTCGGCGGTGACGGCGGTCGGCACGCCTGGCGTCGATGGGATGGCGAGCGTCGCGAGCCCGGAGCCCGCGCTCGCGAGCAGTGCGTCGACGTGGCCGTGGTAGCAGCCTGCGAGCTTGATGATGCGGTCGCGCTTCGTGAAGCCACGCGCGAGCCGGATCGCGCTCATGGCGGCTTCCGTGCCCGACGAGACGAGACGGACCTGCTCGATCGACGGCACGGCGTCGGCGATCTCCTCCGCGAGGTCGACCTCCGCTTCCGTCGACGCACCGAACGTGGTGCCGCGCAGCGCCGCTTCGCGCACGGCCTCGATCGTCTCCGGATCCGAGTGCCCGAAGAGGAGCGGCCCCCACGAGAGCACCCAGTCGAGGTAGCGGTTGCCGTCGACGTCGACGAGATATGCACCCTCGCCGCGCGACGCGAAGATCGGCTCGTCGAGCCCGACCGCGCGCATCGCCCGCACGGGCGAGTTGACGCCCCCGGGAATCAGCTCGAGCGCACGGCGATAGAGCTCCGAGCGAGTGCTCAGAGCCACTGCGCGAGGTCTTTGGTCCAGTACGAGATGATCAGGTCGGCGCCCGCGCGCTTGATCGCGGTCAGCGATTCGAGCGCGGCCTGGCGCTCCTCGAGCCAGCCCGCCTGCGCGGCGGCTTTCACCATCGCGTACTCGCCCGACACGTTGTACGCGCCGATCGGAACGTCGAACGACTCGCGCGCCGCGCGGATCACGTCGAGATAGGGCAGCGCGGGCTTGATCATGATCGCGTCGGCACCTTCCTCGATGTCGAGCTCGCATTCGCGCAGGGCTTCGCGCACGTTCGCGGGATCCATCTGGTAACCGCGCCGGTCGCCGAACGACGGCGTCGAGTCGGCCGCTTCGCGGAACGGGCCGTAGAACGCCGATGCGTATTTCGCGGAGTAGGCGAGCACCGGCACGGACTCGGAACCGACGTCGTCGAGCGCGTCGCGGATCGCGCGCACCCGGCCGTCCATCATGTCGCTCGGCGCGACGACGTCTGCGCCCGCCTCGACGTGCGACACGGCGGTGCGCGCGAGCAGCTCGAGGCTCCGGTCGTTGTGCACCTCGCCGTCGACGATCACGCCGCAGTGGCCGTGCGAGGTGTATTCGCAGAGGCACACGTCGGTCATGAGCACGAGCTCCGGAAAGCGGGGCCGCAGCGCGCGGAGCGCCTGCTGGACGATCCCGTCGTCCTCCCACGCTCCGGTCGCCTGCTCGTCCTTCTCGGCGGGGATGCCGAAGAGGATCACCGCCTGCACGCCGGCGCGGACGAGCTCCTCGACCTCGCGCACGACGGCCTCGACCGTGTACCGCGACATCCCGGGCAGCTGCTCGTTCCGGAGCGACTCGGGCGCGACGAAGAGCGGCATCACGAACTGGTCGAGCCGCAGGTGCGTCTCGCGGACGAGGCCGCGGAGCGAGGCGTTCCGGCGGAACCGGCGCAGGCGGACGTCGGGGTAGCTGGACATCAGCTAAAGAGTACGTCTCGAGAGACCCGAACCTGGTTTAAACCAGGTTCGGGTCGTTCAAGCCGCCAGGCGTCGCATGCTCAGCCGGGCGAGCCCCCAGAGCACGCCGCCGATCCCGAGGAGCCAGGCCGTCTGCTCGCCGAGCGTCCGCCACGGGCTGGCGTCGTAGAGTGCGGCGCCGAACCAGCGGACCGCGTGGGCGAACGGGAGCGCCTCGCTCACCCAGTACGCGAAGGCGAGCGCGTCGCGCGGGACGAGACCGAGGAAGACGACCGGCAGCACGACGAGCACTGCGAGGAGCGACGCCGTTCGCGCCTCCCGCGCGAGCGCGCCGAGCAGCGCGCCTGCCGCGCCGACGACGGCGGCCGCGAGCGCGACGCCGACGAGCAGGAGCGGAATGCGGCCCCATGGCTCGCCGCCCGTGACGCCGCCGAGCTCCACGACGATCCCGAAGACGACCGCGATTCCGGCGCCGAGCGCGACGCCGACGACGGCGGCGAGCGCGACCTTCGACCAGACGAGCTGCCCGAACGACACGAGCCCGCGCCGCAAGCGCCCGACCGTTCCCTCGTCGCGCTCCGCGGCCGCCGCACCGGCGGCGAGCAACAGCGCGAGGAACGTCACCGTCAGCGCGATCCCGTACGACTGCACCTGCGCCGACAGCACCCAGCTTCGGCCCTTGTCCTTCGGCTGTCGCAGCAGGATCGGATGCGCGGTCGCCTTCAGCGCGGTGCCCGTCTGCGCGAGCCCGATGCGCGCGTCGCGGACGAAGTCGCGGATCGCCCGCACGCGCTTGCCCGGCGGCATGCCTGCCAGCAGCCGCTCCGTCCCGTCGAGGCCGAGGACGGTGAACTGCCGCCCGAGGAAGCTGCCCTTGCCGCCGTGCAGGAGCAGCTGCACGAAGACGAGGTTCGCCTTGATGAACACGCCCTGGAGCTGGCGGTTCAGCTGGTAGACGAGCGCCTGGACCTGCTGCGTCACGCGGGATGCCAGCGCGCCCTTGCCGGTGCGGAGCACGAGGCTCGGGCTGCGGGCCGCCGTCTCGAGCGTCCCGACGAAACCCGACGGCACCGTGATCGTCGCGACGACCTTGCCCGACGAGAGCTCGCGCGCCGCCTCGTCGGCGCTCATGCGGACGAGCGTGACGTTGCTCGAGACCTCGTTGATGATCGTTTGGACATGGAAGCGGTGGCCCGCGACCTGCACGACGGCAGGCACGTTGTCCTCGTCGACCCACGCGACGCGCGGCTTCGAGCTCGCGTAGCCGGCGACGAGCCCGACAAGGAGCGCGATCACGATCGGGTACGCGAGGAGCGCGGCGAGCAGGAGCGGCGAGCGGCGCAGCACCGTCAGGTCCTTGCGCAGCAACAACGCAACGGCGCTCACTCGAACACCTCCTCGACCGAGGTCGAGACGAGCCGCCCGTCCTCGAGCACGAGCACGCGGTCGGCGTGCTCGACCTCTTCGAGGTTCTGCGTCGCGAAGCACGCGGCGCCGCCGTCGCTGCGCAGTGCGTTCACGACCTCCCAGACACGGCGGCGCTGACCCGGGTCGAGCGACGCGGTCGGCTCGTCGAGGAGAAGAACGCGCGGCTCGGCAAGGAGCGAGAGCGCGACGTTCAGACGCTGGCGGTTCCCGACCGAGAGCTCGCCCGACGGCCGCTCCTCGCGCGGCAGCGAGAACCGCTCGAGCAACCGCGCGGCAGCGGCGGTCGCGTCGCGCACGCCCTCGAGCCTCGCGAAGAGCTCGAGGTTCTCACGCGCGGAGAGGCGCGCGTAATGCGCGGGGCGTTGCGGCACCCAACCGATCGAGGCGCGCGCATCGACAACGCCTTCGCTCGCCTCGATCGCGCCGGCGAGAATCGCAAGGAGCGTCGACTTGCCCGCGCCGTTCGGCCCGACAAGCGCGACGGCCTCGCCTTCGGCGAGCTCGAAGTCGGTCGGCGCAAGCGCCTCGACGTCGCCGTAGCGCCGCGCGACGCCGGTCGCGCGCAGCAGCGTCTGCGTCACTGTGCGAGCGGCTGTGCAGGCTTGTCGGTCACGACCTCGAGCCCGACCGTCTCGTCGAGCGGCCCTTCCGTCGGCCACTGCGCGAGCTCGACCCGTTCGGCGAAGAACTCCCACACCGCCCGCGCAGCGGCGAGCAGCGGCAGCGCGACGAGGATCCCGGGGAAGCCGTAGATCTCGCCGCCGGCGAGCAGCCCGAAGATGACGAGCAGCGGATGCAGCCGCAGCGACTTCCCCATCACCTTCGGCACGACGACGTGCCCTTCGAGCTGCTGGATGGCGAGGAAGAGCAGAGCGACCCACAACGCCGACAGCGGATGCTGCACGAGCGCGTACAGCACCGGTGGTGCAGCGCCGAGCCACGGCCCGACGTACGGGATCAGCTCGGTGATGCCCGCCCAGACACCGAAGAGCAGCGCGTACCTGCCGCCGTTCGGCATCAGGCCGAGCATGCCGAGCACCCACACGCCGAGGCCCGAGCTCGTGCCGATGATCACCGACAGTGCGAGCTGACCCTTCACATAGCTCTCGAGTGCCCGCTCCATCCGCGTGATGAGCGGCGTCGATCCGGGCGCCGGTGGAAAGCGCCGGTCGACCGCCGCCGCAAGTCGTTGCATGTCGAGGAGCATGTAGATCGAGACGACGACGACGAGCAGAGCGCTGAACAACAAGGACACGACCGCGAGCCCTGCGCCCTCTGCCCAGTTCAGCGCCTTCGTCGTGTACTTCTCGACGTCCTTCGTCCCGATTGACGTGAGGAACTTCTGTCCTTGCTTCTGCACGCGCACGCGCTTCAGGTGGTGCGCGTCGAGCCAACCCTGGAAGCGTGCGAGGTCGTGCGTGGCGCCCGTGACGGGAGGGCGTCCGCTCTCGACCGTAAAGTAATTGTCGATCCGGTTACTGGCGTGGCGCGTCTGCTGCACCACGACTGTTGCGAGAGCGAGGATCGTCAATGCCACAGCGGCAGCGAAGGTCAAGTAGACGATCGCAACCGCAAGCCCTCTCGGGATCCAGAGCCGTCCGATCATCCGGACCAGGGGATTGAGGAGCAGGGCGATGAGGAGCGCCACGAGAAAGATGAAGACGGCGTGACGCACCGCTCCGGCCACCACCCAGATGAGGAGCAGGAGGAGCGGCAGCCCCACGAGCTGCACCCAGCGAGGAACCTCGATCCGAGCGGGAACAGGGGCTCCGGGCATGGAAAAGATCGTATCGCGGGGGTTCCCTGGAGCTTCTTCGAGGACGGCAATCTCGCCCTCGACCGGAGCGCGCTCTGGGTCGAGCCACCCCCTCCTCGGTTGAAGGTGGCTCAAACGTTCGATACGGTGGCCCACGACATGCCGTCCTCACGCCCCAACCGGAGGCGGCGCGTCGAACGTCGGGAGGTGCGCGCAGCGCGTCGCGCTCGGCGATTCGCGCTCCTCACACTTCTCGCGATTGTGCTCGTGATTGCTTTGGCGTTGACCGCTTTCGGCGGTAACTCCCGGCAGCTCGAGGCGCTCGCGGTCGCAAACCCCGCGGCGGGCCTCCAGACGAAGCCGTTCCCGCAGGTGCTCGCGATGCACGGCGTCATCCGGCTGCAGATGCCGATCGCCCAGAATCAGTTCACCGCGATCGGCTTCCACTCGGCGACCGACGGCGCAATCCCGCTCGCGCCGATCGGCCATCAGGGGAACGAAGGCGTCGTGCAGCGCTTCTTCCACAAGGTCTTCGGCGGCGGCGGCGGTGCGCAGGTCTGGTACCGGCTCGACGGCGGGACGCCGTCCGCGATCGACGTCGGTGCGGTGCCGGGAACGAACGTGTACGCGCCGGTTGACGGCACCGTCGTCGGCATCACGCCGTACATCGTCGGTGGACATCGCTTCGGGACGCGCATCGACATCCAGCCGCAGAGCGCACCGTCACTCGTGGTCTCGCTCACGCAGCTGCGTGCAGATCCGTCGCTCAAGCTCGGGTCGAACGTCGTGAGCGCTGCAACGCGTCTCGGCACCGTCGTCAACCTCGCGGTGGTGGAGCGACAGGCGCTCGCGCGGTACACGAACGACCAGGGCAATCACGTTTCGATCGAGATCCGCCCCGCAGCGTCGCTGGTCCTGAACTGAGAGTCCTCTTTCTCGCAGACGTCTTCGGCGTCGCCGGACGGCGCGCGGTCGAGGAGCGGCTCGACTCGCTCCGCGAGGAGCTCGGTGCCGACGTCTGCATCGTGAACGGCGAGAACATCGCCGATGGCGCCGGCATCACGCCGAAGCTCGCCGACAAGCTGCTCGACTCGGGCGCCGACGTCGTCACGCTCGGCAACCACACGTACCGCCGGAACGGCATCGGCGACTATCTCGCCGCGAGCGACCGCGTCATCCGGCCGGCGAACGCGGGTGCGTGGACGCCCGGCCGCGCTCTTGCCGTCGTCGAAGCGCGGAACGGCGTGAAGGTCGCGGTGCTGAACCTCCTCGGCTCGCTCTATCTCGACACACCTGTGTCGCCGTGGGAGATCGTCGACGAGCTCGTCGACGACGCGCGCGCGCAAGCGCCGGTTGTCATCCTCGACTTCCACGCGGAGGCGACGAGCGAGAAGGTGGCGATGGCGCGGTGGCTCGACGGTCGCGTGACCGCCGTGATCGGGACACACACGCACGTGCAGACAAACGACGCGCGCGTGCAGCCCAAGGGGACCGCGGCCGTGACCGATGCCGGGATGACCGGGCCGCACGACTCGGTGATCGGCGTGAAGGCCGATCTCGCGATCGGGCGGATGCGTACGCGCATGCCGGTTCGGTTCGAGCCTGCGGAGGGCGGCGTGCGGATCGAGGGCGTCGTCGTCGACTGCTCAGACGACGGCCGGGCGAGCGGGATCGAGCTTCTCCGCGTCGACGTCTAGCGCGGTAACGGGCTCTCGCACCACGACGGCGAGCGGCGCGAGCAGGGCGATCGCGGCGAACCCGTAGAACCACGGGATGTACGTGTAGAGCCAGTACGTCAGCACGAGCTCGAAGCCGGCGAGGAGCGCAGCGGTGAACGCGGCGAGCTGGAGCGGCGACTTGTGCCGCGGCAGGACGGCGACGAAGACGGCACCGACGACGAGCAGAGCCTGCAGGACGCGCTGCACGATGTGCAGGTCGGGGATGCCGCGTGCGTGGTACTGCCCCCAGTCCCAGAGCGACCACGGCGCGTGACGCCCGACCTGCCAGCGGAGCGACCGGTCCCAGAAGACGCGCAGCTCGTGCAAGGGACTCGGCTCGAACAGCACGACCGAGAACGCCGCGAGCGTCGCGGCCACGAACCCGGCGAGAAACCGCCGCGAGACCCGTCCGTCGGGATAGGTCAGCCAGAGCGGGGCGACGAGGAGCGATGCGAACTTCGTCCAGCCCGAGAGCGCTGCGAGCGCGCCCCTCGACACGGGTGACGACACGAGCCAGAACCCCCAGATGAGAAAGGCGGGCAGCAGGGCGTCGTTCGTGTTCGAGTTCGACGCGTATTGCGTGAACGGGTACGCGGCCCAGGCGAACGCGAGCATCGCGGCGAGCTGCATGCCTCCGAAGCGCCGCCCGACGAGCCAGAGCCCGAGCATGCAGAGCAGGTCGAAGGCGATCGAGGTGAAGTGCGCGGCGGGGAGCGTGTCCCACTTGCCGCTCCAGCCGAAGATTGCGTAGCCGGGGAGGTACGACTCGTAGGCCGTCGGCCCGTACGTGTCGCCCTGGGGGTTCGCCGACTCGCAGCGCCCGTTCGTCTGGATGCGTTCACGGATCTCCCCCGCCCCGTCGGCCGGCCCGCACGCCTTCAGCGCGCCTTCGATCGGGAAGTTGCCCCACGGAGCCTGGGCGTGCGCGATCCGGTCCGCGCCGATCACGCCCGAGTAGCCGACGTCGATCACGTTCGACGCCTCGACGTTGAGGCCGATGCGAAAGCCGGCGAGGAACACGGTCGCGGCGAGCAGGATCCACGTCGGCCACATCGTCCGAGACGGCGAGCCGCGGCCGGTGACGCCGATGTAGATGCCGCGTGCGACGACCCAGACGAGCGCGGGATAGAAGAGCGGCACCGCGGTGAAGACGTCGCCGTGGTTGAAGAACCAGAGCGACGCCGTCGGCGACAACAGCATCAGCAGATCGAGGTTGCGCACGGAGAGCGGCCGCCGAAGGTTCGCGAGCCCGACGAAGAAGACGAGGCAGAGCGTGCCCCACAGCCACGAGTTGTTGATCTTCACGCCGCCGAATGCGCCGGGGTAGCCGCGGCCCATCTTCCACGCGACCTGCGGGCCGGTCCACGCCTCGGTGACGACGCCGCTCGAGTCGTCGACCTTGCCCTCGGCGATCTCACCGGCCTTGCCCCACCAGATCTTCGCCGTCCAGGTGCTCGTCTTCCCGTCGAAGTCCTCCTCGTGCGCGCGATCCGTCGTCGGGTACCGCTTCAGCCAAGCCGCGACCTTCGGGTCGTGCACGAACGCGTCGTAGACCTTCGTCTTCGTCAGGTGCGCGGTGGCGACGGGCGGAGCGAACGGCGTTTGGACGAGACGTCCCTGACCGTCGTATTCCGGCGCGGTCACGGTGGTTGCGGCCGCGGCGACGGGCGCGAAGGCGAACGCGCAAGCTGCGACGGCGATCAGACGGCGCGCCACCGCCGGAAGGCTAGACGCTGGTGCGGTGGCGGAACGACCAGAGCCTGTTGCCGATGAAGTTCAGCGGCGTGACGAGCACGATCGCGATCGCCTGACCGACGAGCTTGCCCGCTCCGATCGAGATCAGCACATGCAGAACGAGGAGGTTCGCGCCGAGCGATGCAAGCGACACGATGAGGAAGCGCATCCCCTGCGCGGCGACGCCGGCGCGGCGATCGCGGAACGTCCAGTGCCGGTTCAAGATGTAGTTGCTCGTCACCGCGACGAGGAACGAGCACGTCGCGGCGAGCAGGTAGTGGACGCCGCCGTGCAGGAGCGAGGCGTAGACGGCGAGATTGACGAGATAGCCGACCGTGCCGACGGCGCAGAACTTCCCGAGCTGCACCCAGTTGTGGCGCGTGCGCAGCGCGGCGTGGGCGCGGTTCCGGTTGCGGCGGGCGGGAGCGTCCACCGGCGGAGCCTAGTTACGCTGCGGAAGCTCTCGTTGGCCGGATGACGGCGCCGGCAGCCGGAATCCGCTGCAGCGCGCCGTCGCGCTCGACCACGAGATCCTCGACGAAGCCGCCTGCGGCGAGCGTCACGTCCTGCAGCACGCCGCCGCCGACGACCTCGCCGTCGAGCAGCGAGCGAAACGAGACGCCGCGCTTCTCGTAGAAGGCGACGTCCTCGAGCAGCATCAGCGAGGACGCAACCGCGATCTCGTCGGCGCCCCGCTGGCACGCGGCGTACGGGAGGAAACGCGTCGACTCGTCACCGCAGCGCACGATGAAGCCGACGGCATGCCAGTCGACCGTGTCGAGCAGGAGGTCGGTTGGACGGCCAAGCTGGATCCCCCGCAGGCGCACGGGAAGCTGAAGCGACGCAGCAGCGGACGACCCCATGGCCCCATGGTGTCTAACCGAGCGGATGCTGCGCAAACCCCTCTGCTCCGAGGAGCGGCACGAAGCGGCAGGGAACGGTGCGGAGGACGGCGGGGCCCTCCAGGGTGCGGACGATCACCTCGAGCATCTGGTGCCGCCGGCCGCCGATCGGGACGACGAGCCGGCCCCTCGGCTCGAGCTGCTCGTACAGGGTCACGGGCAGCTCGGGCGCGGCGGCAGCGACGGCGATTGCGGCAAACGGCGCTTGCTCGGGCAGGCCCCTCGTCCCGTCGCCGACGTGAACATGCACGCGTCCCGCGTAGCCCGCCGCTTCGAGCGCGGCCTTCGCGCGGTCGGCGAGCTCCGGAATGCGCTCGATCGAGTGGACCTCGCCCGCGAGCTCTGCGAGGACCGCGGCCTGGTAGCCCGAGCCCGTGCCGACGTCGAGCACCTTCTCGTTCCCGTGCAGCGCGAGCTCGGCGCAGATGCGCGCGACCATGTACGGCTGCGAGATCGTCTGGTCGTGACCGATCGGCAGCGCGTCGTCCGCGTAGGCGTGTGCGCGCAGCTGCGACGAGACGAAGAGCTCGCGCGGCACGCGCGCCATCGCCGAGAGTACGCGCTCGTCGTTGATGCCGCGCGCGCGCAGCTGGTGCTCGACCATCGCGCTGCGGTCAGGCGACACGTTCGAGCGAGCGGACGTAGGCGGGTGCATCGACGCCGAAGTGCGACAGCACCGCCGGCATCACGTCGGTGATGCGCGCGGGGGCGGCATCGACACCGACCGTGAGCACCGGAACGACCGAGTCGCCTTCGAGGAGCGAGCCGTGGCTGCCGCCGCCGGCGTGATGGCGGCCGCCGAGGTCGGCGAACTCCCAGCCAGGCGACGCGGAGACGAGCAACTCGCCCGCATTCGGGTTGGTGAGCGCGGACCAGCTGCGATAGAGCGC
>Ga0207657_10000916_pt1 | contig 31200 bp, 34 predicted proteins | sample KBSC33metaG_FD_184316 | JGI IMG/M metagenome (GOLD analysis project Ga0207657, IMG submission 184316) | Corn rhizosphere microbial communities from Kellogg Biological Station, Michigan, USA - KBS C3-3 metaG (SPAdes) (version 2) | ecosystem: Host-associated > Plants > Roots > Rhizosphere > Soil ...
GCTGGCCCGAGCATCACGGCGTGGTGTCCAACACTTTTTACGATCCGAAGCTTGGCCTGTTCGGTTTGAAATCGAAACTGGATGATGGCGATGCCGATTGGCACACCGGCTGCCGGTCAATGTGGGAATTGGCGAAGGCGCAGGGCGTCAGCTCCGCGGTTTACAACTGGGCGGGACGTTGGTCGGGCAAGTACGGCATGCTGGCGACGTTCGCCAATCCGCTGGTGCCGTGGAAGATGCGCCCGTCCGACGATTGGGTGATCGCGCAAGGCATCAAGGAGCTGCAGGACACCAGTCCGAACCATCCGCGCCTGATCGCGCTTTATATGCAAGGTCCGGATGAGCACGCGCATTATCACGGTATAACATCCCCCGACACCATTGCGGCGGTGCGCCAGTCGGATGCCTATGTCGGCAAGCTGATGGATGCGATCCGCAAATTGCCACCGGGCCGTGAAGCCACGCTCGTCATCGGTACCGATCACGGCATGATCGATGTCGGGCCGATGGTGAACATGACCCGGCTGATGAACATGTATGACATCAAGGGCCATGTCGCTGCCGATGGCGCGACGGCGTTCCTTTATCTCGACAAGGGCGAGAGCGCGGATCGCGTGATGAAGGCGCTCGCGACATACAAATATGCCTTCGATGTTTACAAGACCGGTCACTACCCCGCCTTCGCACATCTGGGCACGGGCCCGCGGCTTGGCGATCTGATGGTGCTGGCGCATCCGCCCTATTGGGTGGTGGATGACACCGTGTTCCCCAGCTGGGCCCTCGCGCTGGGCGTCAATCACATCTGGCCGCCAATATTTACGCCGTTCACCGGCGGGCTGAAGGCGACGCATGGCTTTGACCCACGCATCGTGCAGATGCACGGCATCTTCTATGCGTGGGGCGCGGGCATTGCGAAGGGCCATGAAGTGAAGCGGCTGGATATGGTGGATATCGAACCCACGGTCATGTCGCTGATTGGCCTGAAGCCGGGACAGCCCATGGATGGAAAGATCGTCACTGACGCATTGTCAGAGAAATAATCGCGATCACGGGATTTTGCGTGTAACGAAACGCCTTTGCGGGCCGTAATACCCGCGAACACGCGCTTAGGGAGCGGTTGCTTCTGGTGCGAGTGCGGCCCTTCGCATTCGCGAGAAGCGCATCCTCGGAGGACTCCATGTCTCGTATACTTATTGTTACAGCGGCCGCGGCGATGCTGATGGCCGGTCAGGCTTTCGCGCAGGGCAATTCGATGTCCAGCAGCAACGCGATGGCGAGCGGCAACGCGATGAGCAGCCACCATGCTATGAGCGCCACGCACAACTGCACGAAGGTTGCGGCGAACACAATGTCGGGCAACGCGATGTCGGGCAACAGCATGTCGTCCGGCAATTCCATGTCGTCCAACGCGATGGCCGCGAAGCCGAAGAATTGCGACAAGCCCGCAACGAACAACATGAGCAGCCCGAACAACAGCATGGGCCACTAAGTCCGCTTCAACTCCTGACGAATAGCCTCGGCGCGCGAAACCCGCCGGGGTTATTTCGTTTTGGTGGGCTCGCGGTTCATCCAGGGCAGCATCAGCCCGATGGGGAGGATCCAGATCGTCCCGGCGATAGCGTAATAGAGAAACGCCACCAACCCGTTCGCGTGTGGCAAAACCTTGAGGGCAAAGATCATCGCGATCACGGCATAAAGGGGAATCCAGACCAGCATGACGATCGCGCCGATGAATTTTTTGGTGCGGGGGGACATGAAAACCTTCAGAAGCGCGATGATGTGAGCTTGACGTTCGCCATTTTCCAGACCTTCGCGAATTCCTGCCGCGTGGCCGCTGCTTCCTCCTTCTTGCCCTGCGCGTCAAGGGCTTGCGCCAAGCCGTAGAGTGCCCAGCCATCGATCCGGTGCATGTTCAGGCTCTTGCGATAGACGACCTCAGCCTCCACGGGTTTTCCTGCTTCCAGCAGCGCGGCGCCATAGATGTGACTCACCGGCTGGTGCCAGTAGTCCGGTTCTGTGTAGGGCAGGGTGGTATAAATATCGTTCGCCTGCTTGAAGTTGGCCAGCATCGTGGCCCGGTCGCTTTTTGTGCGCGCGATCTCGCCGTCAAGCAGCGCAAGACCCAGTTGCGCCATCTTCGTGCCGGGAACGCCGAACGCATCGATGGCGGCGAACTGGTCCGCGGCGATCATGGCCGCAAGCGCCGCGCGGTCCTGCGCGGCGTGCTTCAGATCGCGCTTGTTAGCATAGGCGAAGCCGCGCGCGTAAAGCGACATGGCGGTCGCAAGCTTGAGATCCTTCGGCGGGCGGGGCTCCGCCAGCGCCGCATCCCATTTGCCGAACCGGATGTCGGTGACGACCGGAACGAACATGTAAAGCTGTATCGGCGGGAGTTGCGCGGCCTGAGCAACGCCAGCCGCCGTGGCCTTGATAAGGCGCCCGCCCGCATCATGCGCGAGCTTGTACTGGCCCAGCATTTCCGACGACGTCCAAAGGAAGTGAATGTTGTGGGCGTAATAGGCGAGCGGATAGTAGCCCTGTGCCTTGCACGCCGCGATATAGTCCTCGTCTTTCTGCGCGGCGAGTATGTTGACCTTCGCCGCGTCTTCGTAACGGCCGACGCGAAAATAGATATGCGCCGGCATGTGAACGACGTGCCCTGCCGCCGGCATCAGCGGCTCGAGCTTGTCGGCGGCGGCTTCCGCGCGCTCTGGCGCGTTCGAAGCTTCAACCGCATGAATATAGAGATGCAGCGCGCCGGGATGCAGCGGTTCTTTCTGCAAAACGGTTTCCAGCGTGGCAACGATTTGCGCGCCATGACCGTGCGGGGTTTTGCCGTCCATCTCCCAGTAATTCCACGGCTGGGTATCCATCATGGCTTCGGCATAAAACACGCCGGCATCGAGATCGTCCGGATAGTCGTGCCAGACCTTGCCCATCGCTTCGGCGAAGGCTTCGTCCATCGCATGTTGATCGGCTTTTGGATCGGTCGAATATCTTTTGGCGATGGCTTCGATCCACGCGACTTCTTCCGGCGAGGCTTTGGCTTCGAGCGATTGTGCGCGCTGAACGGCGGCAACCGCCGGGCCCGGCGCATCCGGCTGCATCGGCAGATTGATGTTGGTGCCGAGCGCGAACGCCACGCCCCACCAGCACATGGCGCAGTCGGGATCGAGCCGCGCGGCTTCGCGGAAGGAGCGGATCGCTTCGGCGTGGTTGAATCCGACCAAGAGCCGCACACCTTGATCGAAGAATGCCTGCGTCTGCGGATTACCGGTCGTGATGGGGTGATGGTGATCGCCATAGCCGGTGAGCACCGGCGCACCCTTCTTGTCGGCCTCGCCGGCATAGACGGCCGGCATGGGCGGAAGCGTCATGGGCGGCATCGCCATCGCCCCCATGTTGTTCATGTTCATGCCGGGCATCTCAGCGGCATGCGATGCGGTGACGGCGAAAATGCTCGCGGCGGCGGCCAAAAGCGTCGTGAATTTCATAGGGGCCTCCCGAAAAGGCGGGCCAAGGATGCGACGGCGGCCATGCCCACACAAGCCACGCCGCCGCATGGATTTTGGGGGAAAGGCACACTAAACGGGGCGGATGACCCTTGCCCAATTCGAAAGCCGCCGCGCGGTTGGCATCTGGCTGCTGGCCGTGGCCGCGATCATCGCCTGCATGGTGGTGGTCGGCGGGCTGACGCGGCTGACCGGTTCGGGGCTTTCCATCACGCAATGGGACCCGATCATGGGCGCGATCCCGCCGCTCAATCACGCGGACTGGATGGACGCTTTCCACAAATACCAGCAGATCCCGCAATACACCCGCGAGAACGCAGGCATGACGCTGGAAGGGTTCAAGGGAATCTTCTGGTGGGAATGGTCACACCGTTTGCTGGGGCGTTTGCTCGGCGTGGTGTTCTTCCTGCCGTTCCTGTGGTTCGCCTGGCGCGGCGCGATCACGCGCAAAGAGATTCCGCGCATGATCGTCCTGTTCCTGCTCGGCGGGCTGCAAGGTTTCATCGGCTGGTGGATGGTGGAGAGCGGGCTTGAGGTCCGCGTTTCGGTTTCGCAATACCGGCTGGCGATCCATCTCGGCACGGCGTTGATCCTGTTCGGCGCGATTTTGTGGACGGCGTTCGAATATCTGCGCCCGAAGATCGCGAACGCGACTGCACCATTTGCGAAATGGGCGCTGGCTTTTGTGGGGCTTGTCTATTTCCAGATGCTGCTGGGCGCGATCGTGGCCGGATTGCATGCGGGCCTGATCTACAACACCTGGCCGAGCATGGATGGGCAGTTCGTTCCCGACACGGCCTTCTTCTTCAAGCCATGGTGGATCAACTTCACAGAGAATGCCGGCCTCGCGCAGTTCGATCACCGCATGGTGGCGTATCTCGTGGCGATCAGCGCCTTCGCGCTGTGGCTGCGCGGCAAGCGCGCGAAGCTCACGGGATTTGCGCGCACCAGCGGCGATCTGGTGCTCGGCGTCACCGGACTTCAGATCATCCTCGGCATCCTGACGCTGCTGCATCAGGTCCCCGAAGCGCTCGCTGCGGCACACCAGCTTACGGCGGTGGCGCTGCTGGCGTCGTCGCTATGGCATGCTTACGAGCTTCGCAATCAGGCGGCGTTCATCGCCTGATCGAGATCCTTGATAATGTCCTCGACATTCTCGATGCCGATCGAGAGGCGGATGACTTCATTGCCCGCGCCGGCCTTGGCGCGGTTCTCGTCGTCCAACTGGCGATGGGTTGTCGATGCCGGATGGATGATGAGCGTGCGCGTGTCGCCAAGATTGGCGAGGTGGCTGATGATGCGCACATTGTTCACGATGGACATGCCGGCATCGAAGCCGCCTTTCACGCCGAAGGTGAACACGCTGCCCGCGCCCTTGGGGCAATAGGTGCGGTGCAGATTGTAGCACTCGTTATCCTCAAGCCCGGCGTAGTTCACCCATGAGACCTTTGGGTTCTGCTTCAGCCAGCGCGCGACGGCGAGGGCGTTGTCGCAATGTCTTTGCATGCGCAACGGCAAGGTTTCGATACCCGTCAGCACCATGAAGGCGTTGAACGGCGACAGGGATGGGCCCAGATCGCGCAAGCCCAGCACGCGGCAGGCGACGCCATAAGCGAGATCGCCGAACGTCTCCCACAGGCGCATGCCGTGATAGGAGGGGCAGGGCTCGGAGAGCGTGGGGAATTTGCCGCTGCCCCAATCGAACTTGCCGCTGTCCACGATCAATCCGCACATGGAGTTGCCGTGGCCGCCGAGGAATTTGGTGCCCGAGTGCAACACGATATCCGCGCCCCATTCGATCGGGCGGATGAGATAGGGCGAGGCCAGCGTGTTGTCGACGATGAGTGGTACGCCCGCGTCATGCGCGATGGCGGCGATGGCTTCAATGTCGGTGATGATGCCGCCGGGATTGGCGATGCTTTCGACGAAGATGGCCTTTGTCCGGTCCGTGAGCGCGCGCTTGAAGGAATCCGGATCGCGCGCGTCGGCGAAACTCGTATGCCAGTCGAATTTCGCGAAGCCCTGGGTGAGCTGGTTGACCGAGCCGCCATATAGCTGGCGCGCGGCGACGATGTGATCGCCCGGGCCCATCAGCGTGTGGAACGCGATCAGTTGTGCGGCGTGGCCCGAGGCGACGGCGAGGCCGCTGCGCCCGTTCTCCAGTGCGGCAATGCGCTCTTCCAGCACTGCATTGGTGGGGTTGTTGATGCGCGTATAGATGTTGCCGAAGACTTGCAGGTTGAACAGCGCCGCGGCGTGGTCCGCGTTCTCGAAAGCGAACGCCGTGGTCTGGTAGATCGGCGTCGCGCGCGCGCCCGTGGCGGGATCCGGCTGGGCGCCCGCATGAACGGCCAGCGTGTTGAAGCCATACTCTTCCATCGCGAACTCCCGTGCTTATCGTCAGCGGCGGCTAGTTCTAATGGCTTTTGCGCGGCGATCAAATCGCGCGATTGGGATGTCCCTGGCGCTGTTGCCATTCCTGTTGCTGCTGCTGCCGCGCTTTGTCTTCACGCTCTTTTTTCACAGCCATGTGGTGTCCAATCGCGCAACCGGCGACGGCGCCGAGGACGGCGTGGTGGTGCATGAAATGGCCGGCAACCGCGCCGACGGCCGCGCCTTTGAGGCAACCCGCCGCTTCGGCAGCCGGGATGCTGGACAGCGCAAAACATGCGGTAACCGCCGCGATGACGACGTGTTTCATGATGAGGCTCCCAATACCAAAAGGACAGTTGGGAAGGGGGTGAACCGATTTCAACCGCGCTTCAGCGCGCCGCCTTTGGAAAACAACAGCGGCTTGCGGTTGTCGATGGTGCGGCGGTTCACGCCTAGCCAGCTGATCTCGCCCGAGAGGCGGCCATATTCGATCTTCGGGCAGCGATCCATCACGACGTTCAGCCCGGCTTCCTTCGCCATGGCGGCGGCTTCTTCGTTGATGACGCCGAGTTGCATCCAGATCGTCTTGAGGCCGAAACGATCCTTCTCCGCCAGCGCGTCCTTCACGATGTCGGGCGCCGCATCGGAGGCGCGGAAAATGTCCACGATGTCCACCGGCGCGGGCACATCTTTCAACGCACCATAAGCGGTCTGGCCGAGGATCGTCTTGCCGACCATTGTCGGGTTGACCGGGATCACCTTGAAGCCCTTGTCGAGCAGATACTTCATCGCGAAGTAGCTGGGCCGCATTTCATTGCCGCTCGCGCCGACCATGGCGATGACCTTGGACGAGCGCAGGATGGATTTGATGTAGTCGTCGGAATAGGTGGGCATCACTCAGGCCATTTCGGGTCGCGTTTTTCGACGAAGGCGCCGATGCCTTCACTCGCTTCAGCGTGGAGCATGTTTTCAGTCATCACCTTCGACGCGTAGTCGTAAGCGTGGCTCAATCCCATCTCAAGCTGGTTGTAGAAGGCTTCCTTGCCGATCTTCACCGTGGCGTGCGGCTTGGCGGCGATCTGCTGCGCCAGCTTCATCGTGTCGGCTTCGAGCGCGTCCGGCCGCGCGATGCGGTTGACGAGACCAAAGCGATGCGCCTCTTCGGCGGAGATCATGTCGCCGGTCAACAGCATTTCCATCGCGTGCTTGCGCGAGACGTTGCGAGACAGCGCGACCATCGGCGTGGAGCAGAACAGCCCGATGTTCACGCCCGGCGTGGCGAATTTCGCGTCCGCGGAGGCGACTGCCAGATCGCAGCTTGCGACAAGCTGGCAACCCGCCGCCGTCGCAATGCCCTGCACCTGAGCGATCACGGGTTTGGGATGGCGCACGATGGTCTGCATGAGTTTAGAACATTGGGCAAAGACGCCCGCGAACGCGGCGCGGCCTTTGTCCGCTTGCGACCGTTGCGCCGTCATTTCCTTGAGATCGTGGCCGGAGGAAAAAGCCGGGCCGTTCGCCGCCAGGATGATGACGCGCGCATCCTTGTCCTTCGCCGCCTCGTCGAACGCGAATTGCAGCGCTCCCATCAATCCGGTGCTCAGCGCATTGCGCGCATTGGCGCGGTTGAGCGTGAGTTTCAACACATGGTTGTCACGCGCGGCGAGAACAAGCGGTTCGGAGGTCGGTGCGTTCATTGTTCCCTTATACGGAATTTCTTTTGCGCGTGAAACCGGAACGAAGCCGCAGCCCGCTCCGTTAAGTCCCTGAATTCATACAGGAGAGCGCAATGCCAACATCCAGCGGCCATACCAAGGCGATTCTAGCCTCGAAAGTAAAAGGCACGAATGTCTACAACACCAAGGGCGACAAGATCGGTCACGTAGAGGACGTCGTCCTCGACAAGACGACGGACCACATCATGTTCGCGGCCCTCGGCTTCGGCGGCGTCCTTGGCATGGGCGAAAAATACGCGCCGGTTCCGTGGTCGATGCTCGACTATCAGCCGGACAAGGGCGGTTACGTCATCCCGATGTCGGAAGACATGATCAAGAAGGCGCCGGCTTACGATCTTTCGGACCTGACGAAGGGTGACGGTTCTTTCGGGGACATCCGCCAGAAATCCTACGATTATTATAATGTGAAACGCGACTGGTAGGCGCTACCCATCCAAGTGCGTGCGAGGCGCGGCCCGATGAAACGGGTTGCGCCTTCGTGCGTTTACCCCCGCCATGTCCATCAACCCTGCCTCGGCCACCGTTGAGAAGACGCTTCGCAGCGGAAGGTCCGTGTGGGCGGGCGCGGCGAAAGCACGATCCCATCCCCTGAAAGACTCCATCCGTGCGGATGTGGCGATCGTCGGCGCGGGTGTCAGTGGCGCGTTCATGGCGCAGGCCCTGGCCAAGCGGTTCGATAAGATCGTGGTGGTGGATCGCCGCGCGCCGGCGCATGGCAGCACCATGGCCTCGACCGCGATGCTGCAATTCGAGATCGACACACCGCTGATCGAACTTTCCGAGAAGATCGGGCCGTCCAAAGCCGCGCGCGCCTGGCGCCGGTCGTGGCGTGCGACGCAGGCATTGGTGAAGCTGGTGGACGAAGAGGGCATAAGCTGCGGGATGCGCCGCGCGGACACACTCTATCTCGCCGGCGGCAACATGGGCTCGCGCGGGCTTGAGAAAGAGATGAAGGCGCGGCACCGCATCGGTTTGCCGGGTGAGTATCTTGATGCGAGGCGGCTGCGCGAAGTTTTCGGCATCGAGCGCACGGGCGCTATTTTCAGTCCCGGCGCGGCGTCCGCAAATCCCGTGGCACTGACGCAAGGCTTGTTGCGGCGCGCGGTTCGTGATCGTGTTTCGCTTTATTCGCCGGTGGAGATCACGGATGTCATCGCCACGCCGCATGGTGTGGTGCTGGATACGGGCAAGCATTTTATCGAGGCGAAGCATGCGGTGTTCTGCACCGGGTATGAATTGCTCAAGGGGTTGCCGCGCAAAGGCACGAAGATCACGTCAAGCTGGGCGATTGCTTCGCGGCCGCATGCGAAGCTGCCGCGCTGGCTTGCGAACACACTGGTCTGGGAAGCGGCCGATCCCTATCTCTACATGCGCACCACGCCGGACGGACGGTTGATCGTCGGTGGCGAGGATGAAGATATCGACCTGCCATCCTATCGCGCTCGGTCGATAGCGCACAAAACCGCGCGGCTGATCGCGAAGGCGGAAAAGCTCATTCCCGGCCTGGAGTTCACGCTTTCGCGGCAATGGACGGGCGCGTTTGGTGAAAGCGAAGATGGGCTGCCGATCATCGACCGCGTACCAGATATGCCGAACTGCATCGCCGTGATGGGCTTCGGCGGCAACGGCACAATCTACAGCAAGATCGCTTCGGAGATTGTTCCGACGCTATTGCGCGGGCGCCCCGATAAGGACGCAGATATCTTCCGTTTCCGCTGACTACTTCTGCAATTCCTTCAACAGGACTTTCGCCGCGGCTGGGTTGCGCTCTTTCGCGCCGGAAATGAAATAGACGAACACATCGGTCTTAGCAGGCTTGGCCGCTTTTCCGGCGGTGGGAAGTCCGGCGGGGCTTTTGCCTTCGGCCCACTCGTTCGCGCGTGCCGCCCACTTTTTGATTTCGGCCGTGGTGTATCCGGTTTCGACTTTCGCCGCGGTCTGTTGAAGCCGCGCATAGACGAAGCCTGCCGTCACATCCGCCATCTCCGGATAGGTCTCGTGGTGAGCATAGACGATGGCCGCGTTATGCTTGCGGGCGAGGGCGACGAACTCCGGCACCGCGAAGCTTTCGTTGCGCACTTCCAGCGCATGGCGCAGTGCGATGCCGTCCAGCGTCTTGGGAAGCAGAGCGAGAAAGCCCTCGAAATCCGCGGCATCGAATTTCTTTGTTGGCGCGAACTGCCAGAGGATCGGACCGAGCTTGTGCTTCAACTCTGTGAGGCCGCTCTTGAGGAACATGTCGATCGACGGCTTCGCCTCGGCGAGGATCTTGCGGTTGGTGGTGAAGCGGTTGGCTTTCACCGCGAAGACGAAATCGTCCGGCGTTTCGTCATGCCATTTGCGGAAGGTCGCGGGCTTCTGCGTGGAATAATAGGTGCCGTTGATCTCGATGCTCGTGACCTGGCGGCTGGCATATTCCAGTTCGCGGGTCTTGGGGTGCTTCGCCGGGAAGAACATGCCCCCGCGCCACGGCTCGAAGGTCCAGCCCCCGATGCCCACGCGGATTTCGCCCGATTGTTTGCCTTTGGCCATGTTTTATACGGTATTATAATACCGCTACCCTGAAATGCGCTAAAAATGGCGCTTTCTGCTTGACCGGCCATATCCGATCCCGTACATCGCGCGCCTTGTCCGGAGACATAATGCCATGAAAACCTACTCGGCGAAGCCGTCCGAGATCGAGAAGAAGTGGATCCTCATCGACGCCGAAGGGCTTGTCGTGGGTCGCCTTGCCTCGGTCATCGCCATGCGCCTGCGCGGAAAGCACAAGCCGACGTTCACCCCGCACATGGATTGCGGCGACAACGTCATCGTCATCAACGCCGATAAGGTTCTGCTCACGGGCGACAAGCTCAAGCAGAAGACCTATTACCACCACACCGGTTACATCGGTGGTATCAAGGAACGCACCGCCGGTGCGATCATGGCGAGCAAGCACCCGGAACGTGTCGTCGAGAAGGCCGTGGAGCGCATGCTCCCGAAGGGTCCGCTCGGCAAGCGCCAGATGTCGAACCTGCGCGTCTATGTCGGCACCGACCACAAGCATGAAGCGCAGCAGCCGGTGAAACTGGATGTTGCCGCGATGAACCCCAAGAATACCAACTTCAAGAAATCGAAGGCGGCTTAATCCATGGCTGATGAAGTCAAGAATTTCAGCGATCTGAAATCCACGCTGATCAAGGCAAAGCCCGCGGGCAGCGACGAAGCCGGTGAAGCCCCCAAGGCGAACCGCGACTCCAAGGGGCGCGCTTACGCGACCGGCCGCCGCAAGAACGCCATCGCGCGCGTCTGGATCAAGCCGGGCCGCGGTCAGATCATGGTCAACGGCAAGGAAGAGAAAATCTACTTCGCCCGTCCCGTTCTGCGCATGATCTTGCGCCAGCCGCTGATCGCGGCGGCGCGCGACGGCCAGTTCGACGTCATCGTGACGGTGGTGGGCGGTGGACTGTCCGGCCAGGCCGGTGCTGTGCGTCACGGCATCTCGCGTGCGCTGGTCGCCTACGAGCCCGCGCTGCGCGCGGCGCTGAAGCCGGGCGGCTTCCTCACCCGCGATTCGCGCGTTGTCGAGCGCAAGAAGTACGGCCACCCGAAGGCGCGCCGCAGCTTCCAGTTCTCGAAGCGCTAATCGACGCATCGATTGTTCAAATGGAAAAGGGCGCTGCGAGGCGCCCTTTTTCGTTGGTAGGGTCCGGTATGGCGATTCAACCGAATGCAAATGCGCCAAGATCCGTCGTCATCGTCGGCGGCGGGTTCAGCGGTGCGCTATTCGGGATGAAGCTGCATCGCGCGCGCCCCAACTGGCGCATCGCCATCGTGGAGCCGAAAAAGCGCATTGGCCGCGGCATCGCCTATGGCGCCTGCGATCCGGAGCATCTGCTGAACGTGCCGGTGAGCCGCATGGAGATCGGGCTGGTGCCCGGCTTCGCGGAATGGCTCACGCCGCGCAAGCAGGACATCGCGGCCGCGCTCGTGGAAAGCGGTTCCGATCTGCCGTCCGCTTATGTGCCGCGCCAACTGTTCGGCGATTACATCGAAGAGCGTGTTGGCGAGGCGCTGTCCGCCAAAGCGCGCACCGGTCTTACATCCATTCGCGGCGAGGCCGTGCGCCTGCTGGATGGCGCGCGCGGCGTGCTGCTGACGGATGGACGCGAGATAAAGGCGGACATCGTGGTGCTGGCGATGGGCAATCTGCCGCCGCGCCCGCCGGGCGGCCCGGACCGCTGGCTTTACGACACCGGCTTCTTCATTCCCGATCCCTGGGCGCGCGATGCTTTCGATGGCGTCGAACCGGATGAACCCATTCTTCTGATTGGCGCAGGCCTGACGACGGTGGATATCGTGTTGCGGCTCGCACGCGGGGGGCATCGCGGAAAGATGTTGGCGGTGTCGCGGCGTGGATTGAAACCGCGCCAGCATCAGGCGGGCGGCGCATGGGCGGAATTCCTGCACGACAAGATTCCCGCGCCGCCTTCCGTGCTGGCGAAACTCATCCGCGACGAGGTCGCCAAGGCGGATGCGCAGGGCGTTCCGTGGCAGCGCGTGTTCGATGCGGCGCGCCCGGCCGTTGCCAGCGTCTGGCACACCTGGCGCGAGCAAGAGCGCCGCCAGTTCCTGCGCCATCTGCGCGTGCGTTGGGACATCCATCGTCACCGCGTCGCGCCGCGCATTGGCATTGCGTTGGAAGCCTTGCAGGCGAACGGCCAGTTGGAAATCGTGGCCGGCCGTATCGGCGGTTATCAGGATGTCGGCGAGGAAGTGGAGATCGCGATCAATCTTCGCGGTGGTGGCATGCGCAAGTTCAAGGCCGGGCATGTCGTGAACTGCACCGGTCCCGGCGGCGATTTCGACCGCATCGCCATCCCATTGATCGCGGATCTGCGCGAGCGCCGCCTGGCGATGGCCGATCCGCTCGGCGTCGGTTTGGAAACGAACGATTGCGCGGTGCGCGATGCCACGGGCAAGCCGTCGTCCTGGCTTTTTGCGCTGGGTCCGCTGACGCGCCCGGCCTGGTGGGAGATCACGGCGGTGCCCGAGATCAACATCCAGGTCGACCGTCTTGTGGCCCAGCTCACAAGTTCCGCCCCGGCGCCCAGCCTGACCCCCGCGGATTTCCTGGGAATGGGCGAGGGCATCTAGCCTTTATTCTTCAAATTTTAGGAATGGGATTCACGCCCTCTGAAGCGCCGTGTCGGGATAATGGGCCGTCGCCATGAGTGCGCCGCATGATGCCGGCAATCGCCATTCGCCACAGCAATCCGGAAGACGACATTCCGGAAAAGAGTTCTGTCGTGCCGATCGCTTTCGAGGATATCGAGAGCGAACGCGTGCGCGTGGTCTATGATTCATGGCTGCACTGGCGCGGCGCGCGCCCGATGCCGACGCGCAACGAAATCTCCCTGCGCGATCTCGGCAATGCCGCGGCGAATATCAGCCTCGTGCATGTGGTGCCGCAGCAAAGCGATTATGAGTTTCGCATCATCGGCGATGCGCACATCCAGGCTTATGGCGTGAACTTCCAGGGCAAGCGCATGAGCGATGTTCTGCAGTTCTCGCCGCGTCACGGCAAAATCCTGAAAGCGTCTTACGACATGGTTTGCGCGATGCGCCGGCCCTATGCATTTCGCGGCATCGTGGGGCACGATGCGCCCAAAGCGCGCTTCGTCCGGTTCGAGACCTGCTATCTGCCGCTGGGTCCTTCACCGGATGAAGTCGATTACGTCATCAATGCCGCGTTCTACACACCGCGCGGCGGCGCCTGGGATTGATCAGGCCGGCGCGGTTGCCGTGCCGCTCTTGGGATCGGGGCCATATTGATTCGGACCGACCGTTCCGGGCTGCGCCCACAGATAGATGAGCACGATGGCGATGACGAGATTGGCCAGATTGATCAGCCAGCCGATCGTGAAGAAGAAGTAGAGGAAGCCCAGCGCTCCCATCGGCCCGCTGATGGCGAGGATCAGCGCCATGATCCAGTTGATCGCGCTCAGCGCCACCCAAATCCAGACGAGCTGACCGTTCTTGCCGGTGTCCTGCAGCCGGCGCGCGCCAAGGCCGGCCATCGGCAACAACAGCCCGAGGCCGACGACGGCGGTGAGAAGACCGGTGCGAATGATGCTATCGATGATCGCCGCGGCAAGGAAAACCACGAAGCACGCCAGAACGAAGTACCAGAACTCCTGCCGGCGAACGCGGCCTGCCATGTCGAAATAATGCTCGGTGACGTTGCGGCGGAAGTTTTCGATGATGACTTGCGGATCCATGGTCGCTCCCCTTCGATACGGCTGCGGCGCATAGGCGCCGCGCCGGATTCGCGCGTGGAAAACCAGCTAATTCCCTGTATTAAACCAAGTCAATGTTGGCCGATCACACAGGCAGGGCATAAACAGCGGGCATGGTTTCCAGGGTTTTCATAGATGGCGCAGCCGGGACCACCGGCCTTGAGATTCGCGAGCGGTTGGCTGCCCGCGCCGATGTCGAGCTCGTCCAGCTTTCGGACGCAGACCGCAAGGACACGCGCGCGCGGCGCGAGGCGCTGAACGAGGCCGATCTGGTGATCCTTTGCTTGCCCGATGAAGCGGCCATCGAGGCCGTCGCCATGATCGAGCGCAATGACGTCCGCGTCATCGATGCATCGACCGCGCACCGCACTGCACCGGGGTGGGCCTACGGCTTTCCGGAGATGGAGAAGGATCAGCGCGCGAAGATCGCATCGTCCACGCGTGTCGCCAATCCGGGTTGCTATCCCACGGGCTATCTCGCGCTGGTGCGCCCGCTGATACGCGCGGGGATCATCCCGAAGGATTTTCCGCTGACGGTGAATGCCGTGTCCGGTTATTCCGGCGGCGGCAAATCGATGATCGAGGAGTTCGAGAAGAAGGATTCGCCTGCCTACACAGAGACCGTCGTGCGCACCTATGCGATGACGCTCGCGCACAAGCATGTACCGGAGATGAAGGTGCATGCGGGTACGACGCATCCGCCCGTCTTCGCACCGAGCGTGGGACGGTACTATCGCGGGATGATCGTGGAAGTGCCATTGCAACTCTGGGCGCTGCCTGGAAAGCCCGCGGTGTTCGATCTCTATAAGACGCTGGGCGAAGCCTATGTGGGCGAAAAGCTCGTGCAGGTGGCCTCGTTCGACCGCGTGCTTGACGCAGTGAAGGCGGTGCGCGAAGGCAAGCCGGTCAACTTCGATCTGGGCGACTTCATGCCGTCCAAATCCATCGACGCGGAAATGCTGAAACTCACGAACGGCATGGAATTGTTCGTGTTCGGCAACGACAAGACGCAGCAAGCGCGGCTGGTGGCGGTGCTCGACAATCTCGGCAAAGGTGCCAGCGGCGCGGCCGTTCAGAACATGAACATCATGCTAGGGCTGCCGGAAACAACGGGGCTGGTCTGAATGTATTGTCCATCTGCTTTTGCGGTGGACGATGTCGCCGTTCTTCATGATGTGATCCGCGAGCGGGTGTTCGCGACGATTGCCGCGGTGCGCGATGCCGCGGTGGTGTTCGCTTATGCGCCGCTGGTGCTGGATGCGGAGAATGGCACGTTGGGGGGCATCCGCTTTCACCTCGCCGTCGGCAATCCGCTGGCGAAGCTGGAAGATGGCGCGCGTGTTTCGATCAGTCTGACGGCGGCGGATGCCTATATCTCGCCCGACTGGTATCGCAAGCTGGTGACCGTGCCGACGTGGAACTACATCGCCGTGGAAGGCGAGGGCGGAGTGCGTCGCACCTCGCGCGCGGAACTGCGCGAGTTGGTGATAGACCTTTCAACGCAGGAAGAAGAAAAGCTTTTGCCGAAGCCGCCCTGGCTCATCGACAAGGTTCCGCCGGAGCGAACCGAAGCGCTGCTCAATGGTATTGTCGGCTTCTCGCTTTCCTTTGATCGGCTGCAGGGCAAGTTCAAGCTTTCGCAGGACAAGAGCAGAGACGATTTTGACGGCGCGATTGCAGGTCTTGACGCGCGCGGCGATGCGGCGAGCCTCGCCGTGGCACGAGAGATGCGGAAATTTCAAAAATAGTTGGGGGAAGAATGAGAATCCTTGGCAGCGCCATCATCGTCACGGCCTTTCTGGCGGCGTCCGCGCACGCCGCAGACTATCTGCCGCCGCCGGGCGATGCGTGGGCGACCCACACGGAAGCGCAGGAAGGCTTCGATGCTGCCAAGCTGAAAGCGGCGATCGATTTCGCCGTCGCGCATGAAACGAAATTGACGCCCGATCTGGACGGCGTGATCGACCAGCGCGATCAGCGCATCACCATTCCGCTGCAATTTGCAGGGCCTTATGGCGATCCCATCGGCCCGCTGACCGTGCATGCGCCGGCGAACGGCATCATCATTCGTCACGGCTATGTCGTGGCGGAGTGGGGTGACACGCACAAAGTCGATATGGCGCATTCGGCGACGAAGACGTTTCTGTCGTCGGTCGCGGGCGTTGCCTTCGACAAGCACATGATCCGCGATGTGAACGATCGCGTGATCGATTATGTGCAGCCCACGGCGGATTTTGAACTGCCGCACAACCAGCCGATCACCTGGGATGAGATGCTGCGCCAGACGTCAGGCTGGATCGGCACGATGTGGGGCAAGCCATGGTGGGCGGATCGTCCGGGTGAGCATCCGTGGACCGAACTGGCGAAAGGGCCGCCGCCGGTCGGCAAGGAATGGAAATACTCCGATGTGCGCGTGAACGCGCTGGCGCTGGCGCTCACCTATCTGTGGAAGCGTCCACTGCCGGATGTGCTCAAGCAATATGTGATGGACCCCATCGGCGCATCCGACACCTGGCATTGGGAGAACTACGAGAACGCCTGGGTGACGATTGACGGCAAACGCATGCCGGTGCCGCCGGGCGGCGGGCACTGGGGCGGCGGCATGTTCATCAGCGCGCGCGATCTGGCGCGCATGGGATTGCTCGGCCTGAACAACGGCAAATGGGGCGGCAAGCAAATCCTCTCGCGCAAATGGGTGAAGATGGCGCGCACGCCCACGCCGCAAGAGCCGATCTACGGTTACATGAACTGGTTCCTGAACACGGACCACAAGATGTACCCGGCGGCGCGCGAGGATTGCGTGACGTTCCTCGGCAATGGCGACAATGTGGTGTTCATCGACTACCAGCACGACATGGTGGCGGTGGTGCGCTGGATCGACGATAAACAAAAAGCAGAGTTCGTCAGGCTTCTTGAGGAGAGCCTAACGCGTTAGGCGGCGCGTTCGTCTTTCAGACCGTATTTTTGTCAGCTTCCGGGCACCAAGGCGCTCAAAGCACCACTCATGGTGTTTGAGTTTGTCACGGTCTTTGTCGATGTCGAGGACGTAGCGGTCTGGCTGCCGTTGCTATCCTGCCCGGCTGAAACGACGCTGCCTGATGAGTTGTTGACAATGATGCAGGTCGAATTCGCCGTGGCCGACGCGGTACCGCCGCCGCCGCCGCAGACGAGCGTCTGTCCGGATGATGCGGAAGAAGAACCATTGTTCGATAGCGAGCCGTCCATCTGCGCCATGACAACCGCCATGGTGTTCTGATCGTGAGGCGGAGGACTCCAAGGATCCTGATTGAGACCGGGCTGCGCGAATGCTGGCAGGGGTGCGATTAGGAAGATTGCAGCACAGGCGGCGCCACGAATTTTCGAGTATGCCATAGCCTGACTCCTTCAAGAAAAAATGCAGGAGGGAGGGGGTATCTCCCTCCTGCAATAAGGTCGCCGTCAGTTCGTTGGGGCAGGAGCGGTGACCTTGATGTTGAGGTTGTTGCCCACCGCGGTCGCCGCAGAATTGACGATCGGGTGACTCAACGAACCAAGGTTGGTGTAATCGTTGAGGTTCACGCAATCCACCGTGGACGTGGCGTTGACATTGGCATAGGCCACCTGCGTGAAGTCGCCGATCAACATGGCATCCGCCGGCGTGACTGCATCCACCTCGATATTCGCGTTGTTGCCGACAGCGGTCGCATTGCTGTCAACAGACGCGTTGAGGATGTGACTCACGTCGGAATCCGCCGTGACGTTCGACGGCGTGATGATGCCGTAAGCACCGCCGAGCGCTACGGCCAGCGCAGCCGAAAGTCCGGTGTTGCCGGGGTCGGGGAAGTAGCCACCAGCACCGTCGTTGGTGAAGCCACCAAACAGGACCTGAGCATCATGAACCTGCGTGCCGACGTCGCTGGTGATCGATTGGTTGTTGCCAACCGCCGTCGCCGCACTCGCGACCTGCGGAAGCTCCGTCAGAGCATCGAAGGACTGCGATGAAGGCACGGTCACCGGGATGTCATTGAAAGTGGCGGCAAAGTCCATGCTGTTACCACTCTCATTGACGGCACCTGTAACATCACCCGAGCCACTCAAGTCGCCACCGAGGGTGGCTTGGGTGTTGGGGTCGAGCGTACCGGGAGAGACGGGGCTATAGCCGCCACTCCAATCAACCGTGAAGCTGACCGTTCCGTCCCCACCCTGTGTCGGCTGGTTGTTGTAAACGCCATCGACGGTTGAAGTGGCGTTCACGTCACCGATCATCAACTGGAGCTTCTCAAGATCGACAAGTCCGGTCGGATCGATGTTCGTCGTCACGTTCGCGTTTACGTTCACGTTCGTGTTGACGTTCTGGTTCCAATTCCAGTCGACGTTGTCGAATGCGAACGCCGACGAACCAAATGTCAGCGCCGATGCGGCAACTCCGGCCAGAAGAGCCATTCTGCTATGCATACGCATTGATCATTCTCCTTTGCTTGGGGTTGCGAGCCGATCCAATTGCTTGGCCATGTGATCCGTCTGCGTGAGAGAGCACTTCTGCTCAGAAGGCAGATGGAGGAAGTCCGTCATGATCTGGTAAACAGCCATTTCAACAACGGATCGGACGCCGAGCTGGAGCGGCTCGTTTTTGATTTTCCCGGCGTCAAACTCGACTAACGTGTTACCAAAGAAGCGAAAAACATTGGCATCCACTTCGTAGCCATAGATCTGCTTCTGAAGGCTGGTGATGTAGCTCACGGAGAAGTTCCGTGAGTTCACGACGCGCAAATCGAGTGCGACGTTGATGACGGCCATCTTCGCACCGCCCCCGATGCCCTCTATGGCGAGGCTCGCCCCGCCACTGACGATGTTGTAATTCAGCTCCGTCAGCGCACCCATCACGATGAAGTCGCTGGCCGGGATACCGGTGTAAGTTGAAAGCGGTCTCGAAAGACGGCCTTGCTCCGCGAGTTTCACTTCCGCGAGCGGAATGCGCAGATCGCTGCGTTCGACGAGATTCGCCTTTCCGGTCTTTCCCAGTGCGCTGATCACCATTTCCGTCACGCCTTGCGTGAGCTGGTGACCGTTGGCGGTATAGTTCACCTGACCGGTCTTGTCGTCGATTTCACCCACCGCGAATGTGGGCAGATTGTTGCCGGGACCCCTTGCCAGATCCTCGAGACATTGGCTGTAAGGCGTTTCGTTGCTCGTGACCGGGAAGCTATAAAGCGGCTCGACGCCGTTTTTGCCGAGCAGCTCTTGTCCCGTGCAGCCGCTCAGAAGCAACGCGACAAGCGGTGTCAGCACAGTGATTTTCTTTGCGTTGCTAAGCACCGACCCGCTCCCGTTTTCACGAGAAAATGATAACGCTGCGTACGGTGATGTGGTGCGCTCCGAAGTGGTAGCGAGCAAAGCAGAATCGTTTTGGTCTAGCCCGATCGGAGCTTCGCGAGTTCATAACGCAATCGGATAGCTAAGGAGAGGTACGTCGACTGGCGATATGGCGGGACGTTCGCTTGTATGGTTGAAAGATCGACGGAAAAACGAAGCGGAGAGTGGGCACATGAGCGGAGGCACAAATGGGCGCCGTTTCAGATATAGTCGCCCATTGTTCGGCGCGGCCGTCTTATCGGTTTGCACTTTGAGCGGTTCTTATGCCTTCGCCCAGGCGCTGAACAACCAACCATGGGGTTTCAGATCCGGCGCTGTCATCAGCCCGGCCGGCCGCCAACTTCTTCTGGACGAAGCGCTGTTCGGCATTCACCCGCAACACGTCATGATTGGACCGGATGGCTCTGTCTTGTTCGTCAGCAAGGGCCCCAGCGGTGTGGCGGTTGCAACCGATCGGGCGGGGAACAGTTTTGCCGGGGCGCTTCGGAACTGGAGCCCCTACTTTTCAACTCCGGCCTATGGTGGAGGTTGGATATATGGCGCGGAAGATGCGGGCCCCATGCTGACCACAATGTCGATCAGCGACTGGACCTCCGCCGTGGCGCCCGGTTATGAGCCGATCTTCGCCAACCTTCTGCTGCCGCAAGGGCAAAACACCGTGAACGCATGGACCTGGCAGGTGTACTGGCTTTCGGACTATGGGCCCGGCTTCTACAAGGACATTCCCAAACCCGCCAGGAAATCGCCGTAAGCGCCATAAGCATTTGAAATGCTCATCGCCTGAAGCTCGATGATTTTCCAATCGTATGAGATCAAGGCGATGGCAATGGCGGCCGCCATGCCGACGAGACCGCGCTGCAAACCCCAGATTGCTGCTTGCGTGCGGTTCATCACATGCGTTTTGCGAAGGATACTCTTGAGATGAACCTTGACGGTCGCTTCGGTAATATTGAGGCGGTTGGCAATCCGCTTGTTAGAGTCTCCATCAACAAGACAGCGGAGGATTTCGAGTTCGCGCTCAGACAGATCCGACATCAGGGTTTGGCCATTCGATCTGACGCCCGTGCCATTGCTGCCCGACGATAGATATAGCGCCAGAGGCGAAGGGAAAAGCTTTTCACCCAGGAGAATGAGCTTGAGAGATTCCAGGAGGATATCGCCGCTGACGCTTTCGAGAATGACACCGTCTGCAGCGGCGGAGAACGCAAGCGTGAGTTCGGAAGGATCGAAATTTCTCGATAGCAGTGCAACGCGTGCGTCCGGCAAATAACTTCGCAAGCTTGCGATGCGGATGCTCAGACTGTCCTTGATTTCCGAGATCTCGATCAGGACAGCGTCGAAGCTGCGTCCGCCTCTGACGAGACCTTCCAATGCCTCCAAATTGGTGGCGTCGGACACTTGATACGCGGCGTCTCGCGCAAGAAGGCTGGCTAAGCCGGCGCGAAACAAGGCATTGGAATGTACCACCGCGATGGCGGTGCCCTGGTTATTTGTAGACATTTTAGACCCCGAAGGTTCATTGCCTCTGTCCCCTGCTAATTTTTCGGCGCTGAAATTTTGTTTTGTTTTTGTGACTGCAAGTAGCGGGCGAGGAGATACGCATCCTCGCTCGTAATATCGATATCGGCCTTCGTTCCATGCTGACGCGGTAGCCATGTGCGAAGGTCGATATCCGTCCAAACCGCTTGTGTGTTCGCGACGTCCGTGATGGATGGTGCAATTCCCGTGTCGGGTTCATCAGGCAGAGAGTGGCAGGTAGCGCACTTCTCTTCCGCGACCTTGGCTCCCGGATCTTCGGTGCCCTGACCGCGAACATCGATCGCGAGCGCCATGAAGGCCGCTACCCCGATCGTGTATGCCCATCCCCCAGCCATAGTCTTGCCCTAGCTGCTGACTGCCTTCATCGCGTCGGCGAAGCCGGCGAGCGAGAAGGGAATGATTAGGATGCGATTGTCGAGCTGATAGGCGACGATGCCGTCGTGACCACGCCGGAATTCTCCCAAGGCGGTATCCGTGGATTTCTCGGCGACTCCCGCTTCGCAGTAGTCTTTTTTGCATCCGGTGACGCGAAGGCCTGCCTCCCAACCGCTGGAGAGACGCATCGCAACGGGGGTTCCCGTCTTTGCCGCTGCCGGAAGCCGGAATGCCATGCGGACGGGAGAATTCGAGGTAGCCCGGCCGATCAGGATCTGAACACCTGCGGCATCGAAATGCGCAACACACGTATTCTTTTGCGGGCAATCAACGCGCCAGTCCTGATAAGACTGCGTTGCCCCAGCTTCGCGTGGGGCGATGAGGATCGCTACGCATGCCGCACTAAGTGCGGCGAAACGAAGTGCGTCTGATGTCCACATCGGCGTAATCCCTTTTTGTGTTCATCTGAACCAACCGCATTTCGGAATAGTCACGGTTGCCGAGTGCGACTCAGACATCACTTTTTGGTGTCCGTAAATAATCCTTTGGGGTTATTTGAAATTATCTTACTTTAAAAGTATTGCTTCAGCATTCGCATACGACCTTGATTAGGATCAAGACTGCGCGCCAACTTTCATTGTTAAGTATCTAACAATGGGAGATTGTTTCGGGTTGAGATTATTCCTGCTTCGATCGGGCCTATCGCGCCTTGATCGTCACGTAGGTGCCCGGCGCGTCGCCCAGGACTTTCAACTTTCCATCGCCGGGTTTGCGCGCTTGGACTTTGGGACCGGATAATTTCGACAACCACGCGTCCCAATCCGGCCACCAGGAACCGGGTGTTTCCTTTGCATTCGACTGCCAATCTTCGACTTTTTCGGGGTAAGGCTTACCGGTCTTGCCGTCGGGTGTCATGCCGAACGCATCGTTCGTCCAGTACTGATACTTCTTCGCCGCTGGCGGATTGATCACGCCGGCGATATGGCCGCTGCCTGCGATGATGAAACGAATGGGACCGCCGAATAGCCTGGTGGATTTGTAGACCGAACGGAACGGCGCGATGTGATCGTCTTTCGCGCTTTGCAGATAGACGGGGATCTTCACCTTCGACAGATCCAGCTTCTGATTGCCCAGCACCATCTTGCCCTGCGACAGGCAGTTGTTCTTGTAGAATTGGCGCAGGTAGAAGAGATGCGTTTCTTCCGGCATACGCGTGGTGTCGGAATTCCAATAGAGCAGGTCGAACGGCGCGGGCTCCTTGCCGAGCAGATAGTTGCTCACCACGAAGGACCAGATGAGATCGTTGGCGCGCAGCATATTGAAGGTCGTGGCCATCTTGCCGCCTTCCAGCACGCCGCCGGCCTCGTCCATCTGCTGCTTGAGTGCCTCCAACTGCTCGTCATCGATAAAAACCTGCAGATCGCCGGCTTCGCTGAAATCCGCTTGCGCGGCAAAGAACGTCGCGCTGTTCACGCGGTCGTCTTTTTCCGCGGCCATGTAGGCGAGGGTGGCCGACAGCAGCGTGCCGCCGATGCAATAGCCGATGCAGTTGACCTTCTTTTCGCCGGTGGCGGCCGTCACCGCATCCAGTCCGGCGAAGATGCCTTCGCGCATGTAGTCTTCGAAGGTCTTCTTCGCGAGCTTCTTATCCGGATTTACCCAGGAGGCGACGAACACCGTGTGGCCCTGGGCGGCCGCCCAGCGGATGAAGGAATTTTCGGGCCGCAGATCGAGGATGTAGAACTTGTTGATCCAGGGCGGGAAGATCAGCAGCGGCGTTTTGTAAACCTGTTCGGTGGTCGGATCGAACTGCAGCAGCTCGATCAGGTCGTTGCGGAACACCACCTTGCCCGGCGCCGTCGCAATATTCTCGCCGATCTTGAACGTGTCCGCGGACTGGCGAATGGAAAGCTGTCCGCTTTTCGCGTCCAGATCCTCCAGAAGGTTGTTCAGGCCTTTGACGAGGTTTTCGCCATTCGATTGCAGCGTGGTGCGCAGAACTTCCGGATTGGTAAGCACGAAATTGGTGGGGGCGATCGCATCCGCGAATTGCTTGGTATAGAACTCGATGCGCTTTTTGGTTTTCGGATCGAGCTTCTCGTCGGCTTTGGCGACGGTTTCCTGCATCCAGTTCGCGGTCAGAAGATAGCTCTGCTTGATGAAGTCGAAGATCTGGTTTTCCTGCCAGTCCTTGTCGCGGAAGCGCTTGTCGTTGGACGCGGGTGAAACCACCGGCTCGACGTCGCCGCCCATCATGCGGCGCGCGGTGCGCTCCCACAGGCCCATATAGTCGCGCCAGAGTTGAAACTGCGCCTCCATGATCGCGCTCGGATCGGCGACCATGCCGCGCAACAATTCGGTGAACGCGCCGGTAATGTTCAGCGGGTCCATCGGCTCGCCGCTGCCCGCCTTGGACGCCTGGCGGCGCATGAAATCGGTCAGAAGCTGCTGGGACCGGACGCCGACCTGCACCATGTTGCGCGCAAACGCGCCGGGATCGCCGATTTTGTAGCCATCGGCGGCGTCCTGCGGTTTGGCGGAGGGCGATTGCAGGCCTTCTTTGGGCTTGGCCATTTTTAAGTCCCTGAACTTTGCCTTGATACCTTGGGGCGTCACGAAACGGCAAGGATAGCGCACCCGTTCCGCCCCACAGAATAATCGTGCCGGTCCTTGATTTTGTTCGCACTTTCGCTTGGAAGCGGGGGGGCGGGCTTGTATAGAGAATCGAGGGTATCCGCGCTGTTCCGAGTCCTCGGCACGCGTGGGTGGTTGGAGGTCTCATGGAATTCTCGGCTGGCGGTCTGACCGGAAAATTGATGCGACTTGGCGCGGTTGTCGCGATTGCGGCAACGCTCGGTGCCTGCTCCGTCATTCCATCCTGGATGGGCGGCGATTCCGGCTCTTCGTCGTCGTCCGACGTGGCCGACGCATCCGACACCGCTGCGCCGCCTGCGGACCAGTCCGCTGCGGACAGCACGACCGCTTCGACGACCAACGGCCAATTCCCCGATCTCGCCGACACGCCGGACCGCCCGGCGCCGGCTTCGACCTCCGATGAGCAAAAGAGAGTCGCGGACTCACTCGCCGCCGATCGCTCGCGCCAGAACTATAGCGCCGATGCGCTGCGCGCCGGAGCCGAAGCGCAAGCCGCTCCTCCGAGCGCCACGCCGCCGCCGGATGATGTGGCTGAGGTGGATACCGGCTCCAAGTCAGGTTCGTCTTCGGATGCCGACTCGAGTTCCAGCAGTGGCGACTCCGATAGCAGCAACGCGACGGCAGACGCCGGCAGCGCCGCTCCCGCGCCCGCCGCGACAGACTCTGCTCCCGCTTCCGCGCCGACCGCCGCTGTCGCAAGCGCGCAGACAGCGGCTCCGGCCGCGCCGTCCGGCGGCCTGCCGGCCGTCCCGGCCAGCTCGTCGATCAATGGCGCCCAATCCATCGCGATGAGCGACGCCGCGCTCGGCTTCCAGGCCTCCAAAGCGCCGCCGCTCGATGCTTCGGTCGCGCAGTTCGTTCCGATGCCGATCATGTCTCGCTACCAGCAAACGGCGTCGCTTGGCGGTGCTGCCGGTCTTTCCGGCAGCCCCTATGCGGGTGGTCCAGCTGTGCCTGCGGTGCCGTCACGCGCCATGGGTGGACCGGAACGGATGACCGGGGCTGTTGTCGCCAACTATGATGCGCTGCAAGGCGGCGCGGTTGCGCCTGCCGTGGCCTATTCCAATGCGCAGGGCCTTCCGGCAGCCGCCGTGATCGCCTTTTCCGATGCGACCACCATTCTCAGCGCGGATGCGAAAGCACAGATTCGTGCGGCGGCGGAATCGTTCAATGCCCGCGGCGGCACGGGCTATATCCGCGTTGTGGGACATGCCTCGACAAGCTCGACGAAGGTTTCCGAAGCCCGGCGGCTTGAGCTGAATTTCGAGCGTTCGCAGGCGCGCGCGACATCGGTCATGCGCGAGTTGATCAAGGACGGCGTCGCGGCGAACAAGATCCTCATCGACGCGGTGGGCGATTCCCAGCCGGCCTACAATGCGGCCGCGCAGGGCGAGAATGGAAACCGCCGCGCGGAAATCTTCTTCCAGGGCTGACGCCGCAAAGAAAGCGTGGGAACCAATGCGGCGGCGTGCCGACGCTGCTTGCGAGACCACGTAGAATCCGGCACTTAATCGCCTCATGGCATCAGCTATTCGCATTGCGCCTTCGATTCTGTCGGCGGATTTCTCGCGCCTTGGCGCGGAGATCGAGATGATCGAAAAGGCCGGCGCGGATCTCATCCATGTGGATGTGATGGACGGCCATTTTGTGCCCAACATCACCATCGGGCCTGCCGTGGTGAAAGCCTTGAGGCCGCACGCCAAGAAGCCTTTCGACGTGCATCTGATGATTTCGCCCGTCGATCCTTATATCGAGGATTTCGTGAAGGCTGGGGCGGACGGCATCACCGTGCATCCCGAGGCGGGGCCGCATATTCACCGCACGCTGCAGCTGATCCGCAGTTTCGGGAAGAGGCCGGGCGTGGTTCTCAATCCGGGCACGCCGATCGATGCGATCGACAACGTGCTCGATCTTGTCGATCTGGTTCTCATCATGTCGGTCAACCCGGGGTTCGGCGGACAGAGCTTCATCACCAGCCAGCTCAAGAAAATTGAAGCGGCGGCAAATCGCATCGCCAAGTCCGGTCGCCACATCGATCTGGAGGTCGATGGCGGCATCACGCCGGAAACGGCGAAGATGGCGATCTCGGCAGGCGCCAATGTTCTCGTCGCCGGAACTTCTGTGTTCAAGGATGGACCGGAACGCTACGCGGCGAACATCGCTGCGCTGCGAGGTTGACGGGCGTGGCGGCGGCACACCGGCGACCAGTTCCTTTCAGCCTGCTTCCTGAAATCCTGCATGCCCTCTGGTACCGACTCCTGACACCGCTGCGCATCATGCGGCGGCGCAACTGGTTTTATCGCCGCCTGCTCAGGGGCAAGCTGCCCGACAGAGTGGTCTTCTATCCTTTCGACGCCTTGCCGCGCCGATTGGAGGATGCCAGCGCGATGTTGCAAGGGCGCTTCAGGTTTGCAGGCGAAAGTGTTGATACTTCAGGGAAATGCGTTTTTGACCTACCGGCGCCGTCAGCAGCCTGGAAGCGGTCGCTCAACGAGTTTGCCTGGCTGCCCGCTCTATCGTCCGCGGGCGGCGATGCGGCGCGCGATCTGGCCAAGGATCTGATCGCTCAATGGATCGCGCGCAACAGCCGCTACTCGGAGCCGGCGATGGAGCCGCAAACCATTGCCCGCCGTCTCGCGCACACCTTCGCCCACGGCAAATTCGTGCTCTCCAATTCGGACATGCTGTGGCGTTCCAAAATGTTTGTCAGCCTGCGCGAGCAGGCGAAGCTGCTGACGCGAATCGGCGTTGAAGCTCCGGACGGGCTTCCCAGGCTCGAAGCAGCCGCAGTGCAGGTACTCGCCGGAGCCTGCCTGGAAGACAGCCCTCGCAGGCTCGGCGTTGGCCTGCAACGGCTCGAAGAGGAGTTGGGGCGCCAAATCCTTCCCGATGGCGGCCACATCTCCCGCTCGCCGGAAACCTTGGCGCATGCCTATCGTCATCTGGTCATGGTCATCGATGCGTTGCAGGCGATCGACCAGGACGTGCCACAGCCGATCCGCAGCGCACACGACCGCATGGCGCCCATGCTGCGTTTCTTTCGTCATGGCGATGGCGCGCTTGCGCTGTTCAACGGCGGACGCGAGAGCGATGCGCGCATGGTGGCGGCGCTGCTGGCGCGCGATGAAGTGCGCGGCCAGCCCTTCGCCCATGCGCCGCATTCCGGCTATCAGCGCATCGCCGCCGCGCGCACGCTGGCGATCATGGATTGCGGCAAGCCGCCCGAGGGCATACACGCCAATGGCGCGCATGCCGGTGCGCTGTCGTTCGAGTTCAGTCACGGGCCGCATCGCGTCGTGGTCAATTGCGGCGCCGCCGGGTCGCGCAATCCGCGCTGGGACACGGCCCTGCGCGCGACGGCCGCCCATTCCACCGTGACGCTCAGTGACACCTCCTATGCCGGTGTGATCGGCGATGGCTACGCGCGCGATCTGATCGGCCCGCGTCTGGTGGCTGAGCCGTTCGCGGTGGAGACCAGCCGCCGCGAAACGCCGCAAGGCGCCATCGTGGAAGCGCGGCACGAAGGCTATGTCCATGATTTCGGTGTGGTGCATGAGCGCACGCTATCGCTTTCACCAAACGGACTCTCGCTCAGCGGGGTGGATCGGTTGGTGCCGAAGGGGGCCATGCGCCGGCCTCGGGAGGGCGTTCCATTCGCCGTCCGCTTCCACGTTCATCCAGATGTGCGCGTGTCGCCCAGCCAGGGCGGCGGCGTCCTGCTCAAGCTGCCCAATGGCGACGGATGGCGCTTCCGCTGCGGCGGGGCGCAGATATCCATAGACGAAAGTGTCTATCTGGGCGGCGATATCGTCCGCAAAGCCGAGCAACTCGTTCTGAGCGGCGCGATCCGCAACGAGCCGGTCGAGATCGGCTGGATGTTCGAGCAGATCAATCTGGCCTGAATAGGTGCCGCGAAACCACGCCGCGTTGCCAGCGCTGCGGCGGTTTGCTAAGCAAAAACAGCACTATATTCAGTGGTGGATTCGATGGTCCAGTTCAGGTTGCCCAAGGAAAGCCGCGTCAGCAAAGGCAAGGTTTGGCCGGCACCGACCACCGAAAACGGCAAGAAACCGAAGCGCACGAAGGATTTCCGGGTCTATCGCTTCAATCCCGACGTGGACGAGAATCCGCGCGTCGATACCTATCGCGTCGATCTCGACACTTGCGGGCCGATGGTTCTGGACGCGCTCATCAAGATAAAAAATGAAGTCGATCCCACGCTGACCTTCCGCCGTTCCTGCCGGGAAGGCGTGTGCGGGTCCTGCGCGATGAATATCGGTGGGCTGAACACACTGGCCTGCACCAAGGCGATCTCCGACGTTTCCGGTTCGGTGAGCATCTATCCGTTGCCGCATATGCCGGTGGTGAAAGATCTCGTTCCCGACATGAACGGTTTCTACGCGCAATACGCGTCGATCCAGCCCTATCTGCAAACAAAGACGCCGACGCCCGAGAAAGAGCACCTGCAATCGCCGCAGGAGCGCAGCAAGCTGGATGGCTTGTATGAGTGCATCCTCTGCGCCTGCTGCTCCACAGCGTGCCCGAGCTATTGGTGGAATCCGGAGCGCTATCTGGGTCCCGCCGCACTGCTGCAAGCCTATCGCTGGCTGGCCGACAGCCGCGACGAGAGCACCGGCGAACGCTTGGATAATCTGGAAGATCCGTTCCGGCTCTATCGCTGCCACACCATCATGAACTGCACCAATACCTGCCCGAAGGGCCTGAATCCGGCGGAAGCGATCGGCGAGATCAAGCAGATGATGGTGAAGCGCGGCGTGTGACGCGGCGCGGCGCGGTTTCAGGGTATATCAGGGCGCCTTCGGCGCGGCCTTCACATCGACATTGTGATAGGACGCGATTTTCCAGGCGCCGTCGTCTTTCACGAAAACCTGGAGAAGCTTGGTGAGCAGGGCGCCATTATGCGCTTGAAGCCCCGGCGCAAGCGCCTGAATTCCCGTTACCTCGGCGGAGGTGTCCACGATCGCCACATCCGGGCGTATAAACCGCATATGATCGATTGTCTGCCGCAGGCGTGTGCCGCGATAGATCGTGGAGAATATGCGCGCATGTTGCGCCTCGAAGCCGGCATGTCCGGCAAAAACCGCGCCGAAGATGTTCGTAAAGACACAGTCCTTCGAAATCGCGCGGGAGTAGGCGACGGCGTCGCCATTGTTCCATGCTGCATCTTCGGCAACGACGATCTTCTCGATGGCGGCGCGGTCCGCCTCGGTACCGTGCTCCATCTTACGCTCCTCGTGGGCAGGGAATGTATTTCTTGTTCTACGCCGCGGAGACGCGTGCCGCCACAGCGGCGTTTATCCCGGCCTTCACCCGCAGCGCGCGCCAGGCAACGGCGCCGGCGGCCTGGGTGAGGCGGCCATTCGGATCTGCGCCGACGGCCTTGGCGATCATCTGCACCAGCTTGCGGACGTGGTGGCGGCGATAGAGCGTCAGCGACTTGGCGTAATAGGCACGGGCGTATTCCTCGCGCTTATAGGGCTCGCTGGGCGGAATGTTGGCGGCATAGAACGCATAGGCCAGCTCGTCGTCGTCGGACTCGTTCACACGGGTCAGCGCGATGATCAGTTTCTTCCAGAAGGGAAGGTCCGGCTCGTTCTGAATCTGAAGAGTTTCGTAGAAGAGCTTGTAATGCCTGAACTCATCGGCGGCGATGCGGCCCGCGACTTCCTTCAGCACCGGTTCTTCGGCAGCATCGCGAATGGCGCTGTAGAAGGATGACGTTCCCGACTCCACGACGCAGCGCGCCACCATCTCGCCGCGGCGGCTGCCGCGGATCGAAGCTGTATCATTTCCGACAAAGTGCGCGGCTTGATAGCCGGCGCGGAAGCGGGCGAAGGCGGCTTTGAAATCGAAACTCGGATCGGCCATTTCGCACCAGCGGCCCAGGGCGAGACCGTGCTGCGTTTCCTCCACGCCCCAGCGGTCGATGTCGGCCAGAGTCTGCGCGCCGGAGTCCTTGAAGACGCGCTTCAGATAGATGACGTAGTCGGGAGCATTGTACTCGACCAACGAGGCCGCCTTCACCGCCTCCAGCAAGCCGGGATCGATTTTGGTGGCGTCGAACTTCGACCACTGGACATCGTCCAGTTTCCAGCCCGCCGAAAAAACAACACCGTCCGACATTGAAAGCCCTCTCGCCTCTGCGGTTATTCCACGCAGATTCAACGTACTTATACCAAACAGAGTTGCCGGTGGGGAACCTGTCAAAAGACCGCAAATCGCCGCTGTCGGCGATTTAAGCTCGGTATGAGCAGCGGATTATGCCTTTAGAATGCGGCGCGGATCAGGCGCAGGTCGTCCAGCGATTCCGAGATCCGGGCGCGCTCGGCGTCCGACTTCGCCGCGATGAGGTCTTCCTCGGTGTCCTTGATGCGCTGGTCGAGGACGGCGAGGTCGAACTCTTCCATCGGGATCGCTTCCTCGGCGAGAACGACGATCTTGCCCGGATTGATCTCAGTGAAGCCGCCGCGGATGAAGAAGCGGCGGTCCGTGCCGTCCTTCTGCACGTCGATCATGCCGGCGCGCAAAGTGGAGACGAGCGGCATGTGGCCGGCCATCACGCCCATATAGCCTTCCGCGCCGGGCACGGTGACCATGTCGGCTTCTTCGGTGAGAAGAAGCCGTTCGGGGGAGACCAGATCGAACGCGATTTTGTCAGCCATTGCATATAAGCGAATAGCGAATGGCGAATAGCGAATAGAAATTCACTCCGCTTGTTCGCATCCCTATTCGCTACTCCCTATTCGCTAAAATTACGCTGCTTCCGCCGCCATCTTCTGTGCCTTGGCGACGGCGTCTTCGATGGTGCCGACCATGTAGAACGCCTGCTCGGGCAGGTGATCGTATTCGCCGGCGACGAGGCCCTTGAAGCTTTTGATGGTGTCTTCAAGCTTCACGGTAATGCCGGGCACGCTGGTGAACACTTCGGCGGCGAAGAACGGCTGGCTCAGGAAGCGTTCGATCTTGCGCGCGCGCGCGACCGTGATCTTGTCGTCTTCCGACAGCTCGTCCATGCCCAGAATGGCGATGATGTCCTGCAGCGACTTGTACTTCTGCAGGATCGACTGCACCTGACGTGCCACCGTGTAGTGCTCCTCGCCGACGATGCGCGGGTCGAGCAGGCGCGAGTTGGAGTCGAGCGGATCGACCGCCGGGAAGATCGCCTTTTCGAACACGGCGCGCGACAGAACCGTCTGCGCATCCAAATGCGCGAACGAGGTCGCCGGCGCCGGATCGGTCAGGTCGTCGGCCGGAACGTAAATGGCCTGCACCGAGGTGATCGAACCCTTGGTCGTCGTGGTGATGCGTTCCTGCAGAGCGCCCATGTCGGTGGCGAGCGTCGGCTGATAACCCACTGCC
>Ga0207657_10000919_pt1 | contig 31133 bp, 31 predicted proteins | sample KBSC33metaG_FD_184316 | JGI IMG/M metagenome (GOLD analysis project Ga0207657, IMG submission 184316) | Corn rhizosphere microbial communities from Kellogg Biological Station, Michigan, USA - KBS C3-3 metaG (SPAdes) (version 2) | ecosystem: Host-associated > Plants > Roots > Rhizosphere > Soil ...
AAGTCCGACGTATAGGTCCTCACCTGACCCAGCTTCTCGCGCGCCTGGCTTTCGGTCATGCCAACCCCGGCCAATGGCGGATGACTGAACACCGCCGACGGAATGCAATTGTAATCGACCCTGTGGGGTTTCTTCCCGAAATAGGTGTCGGCGAACGCCTGGCCCTCGCGAATGGCGACGGGCGTGAGCTGCACCCGGTCCGTCACATCGCCGACGGCGAAAATCGACGGCACCGATGTCCGGTTGTCTTCGTCGACCGCGATTCGGCCGTTGTCCCCCATCTTCACGCCGGCGTCCTCGAGCCCGAGGCCCACAGTATGCGGGTGACGGCCCGTCGCGAACAGAACCGCGTCGGCCCCGAAATCATCGCACCCGGACATCGTCACGTGCAGCGAACCATCGTCCCGCTTGTCGATCTTTTCGATCAACGCGTTGAACTTGAAGTCGACGCCCTTGCGCAGGGAGATCTGCAACAACCGGTCGACCAGCTGCTGATCGTAATGACGCAGGATCACATCGGTGCGGTTCACTAGCGTCACGTTGCTGCCGAACTGGTGGAAGATGCCCGCGAACTCATTGGCGATGTAACCGCCGCCGACGATCAGGATGCGCTTGGGCAGCTTTTCAAGCAGAAACACTTCGTTGGAGCTGATCGCATGTTCAGCGCCTTCAATGGTCGGCATCACGGGCGCCGCACCCGTCGCGATCAGGATTTTATCGGCGGTGACTTCCTTTCCGCTCGCCAACCGGACGGAATTTGGTCCGATGACCATCGCATGCTCGTGGAAGATTTTTACGCCGTGGTTGGTCAGCGTATCGGTGTAGGCGCCCTCCAGCCGACCGACCTCGGCCAGGACATTGTCGCGCAGGACCTGCCAGTCGAAGCGCTTCTGGGGAACGTCCCAGCCGAACATCGCCGCGTCGTCGAGGTCTTCGGCGAAATGCGCGCCATAGACGAGCAGCTTCTTGGGCACGCAGCCGCGGATGACGCAGGTGCCGCCCACCTTATATTCCTCGGCAATCGCAACGCGCGCGCCATAGCCCGCGGACACACGTGAGGCACGGACGCCGCCGGAGCCGGCACCGATGACGAACAGGTCGAAGTCGGCCATCAGATCTGGGCCCTTTCCATCAACGCGCGCGTGGAAGCATCGAGCGCCGCCTCGTCGCTGTCCTCAGCCAGTTTGCGGGCGATATCCTTGCCCAGTTCGACACCGAACTGATCGAAGGGATTGATGCCGAGCAGCACGGCATTGGCGAAAGTGCGATGTTCGTAGAAAGCGATCAGCGCGCCCAATGAGCGCCCGTCCAGCACGTTGAGCAGAATGGCCGTGCTCGGACGATTGCCGGGATAGTTGCGCTGCGGATCGTCGCTGGCCCGACCCTCCATCAGCGCCGCTCCTTGCGCAAAGGCGTTAAGAAGAAGCAGCCGATGCTGTTCGGGGTCTTGCGCGTCCTCTTCCTCGACGACGGCGACGAATTCGACGGGGACCAGCACGGTGCCCTGATGCAGCAGCTGAAACACGGCGTGCTGGGCGTCGGTCCCCGTGCCGCCCCAGGTGACGGGCGCGGTTGGACACGATACGGGCTCACCGCTTACCGTCACCGACTTTCCGTTCGATTCCATCTCGAGCTGCTGGAGATAGAAGGGCAGCAGGCGCAGGCGTTCGTCATAGGCGAACAGCGCTCGCGTCTGGCAGCCTTGGTCCTCGACGTAGAAGCGGTCGGCGAAGGCGGCGATCAGCGGCACGTTGGCGGCTGGATCGGTGTAACGAAAATGCCGGTCCATCTCGGCCGCTCCTTCGAGCATCGCCTCGAACGCGTCCCAGCCGAGCGCTAGCGCGATTGTCAGGCCAACCGCGCTCCACAAGGAATAGCGCCCGCCGACACCTTCGCCGAACACCAGGATGCGGGTGTCGTCGATCCCTTGTTCCACAGCCGCCTCGGGCCTGGCGGTCAGGGCAATCACCCGGCCATCGGGGTCCTCGACCGCGGCATCGCGCAGCCAGGCTCGCGCCGCATCGAGATTGGTCAACGTTTCCAGCGTCGTGAACGTCTTGGATGCGACGACGATCAGCGTCGTGGCCGGATCGAGCGGCCTCACGGCATCGTCGAATGCCGCTCCGTCAATGTTGGAGAGGAAGCGCACATTGAGCGCCGTGCGGCGCCGCCCAAGTGCGTCGACTGCCAGCGCGGGGCCCAGTACCGAGCCACCGATGCCGATGTGCAATATGCCCGTGACGTCACCAAAGGCGCCGGCCTCGATCGCGTCGACCAGTGCACGCATACGCTGGCGCCGCGCCTGGGCGGCTTCAACGCCCTCCGGCGATCCGCTTCCCCGCTCCGCCACATGCGTCGCGGGACGATCCTCGCTCGGGTTGACGATTCCACCGGTGAACAAAGATTCGCGCGCTTTCGCGAAATCCATCGTTCCGGCACGCTGCAGCGCCCGCTTGATCACATCGCGATCGAGATGGGTCTTCGAAAAATCGAAGTAGATGCCGGCAACGTCAAAGGTTAGTCGGCTCAGCCGATCGGGCTCATCCTTGAACAGGTCTTCGAGCCGCTTGGTCGTCTTTTCCGTCATGCTGGCCGCACATAATGAGCGGGCAGCCGATTGCCACCCCGCTTGACGGGTTCCGATCGCGCGGAAACAAGCGAGCCATGGCCTCAAGCCCGACCACCGCTGACAAAGACGCATCCTCCGTACCGCCCGAAAAGCGCGAGACCGCGGGATCGCTGGCCCGCTTCATCCTGATCGTCGCAATCGCCGCCTGGATATTCAGGGCCTTCGTAATCGCCCCGTTCAACATCCCGTCAGGATCGATGCTCCCGACGCTGTACATCGGCGACTACCTTGCGGTTGCGAAATGGCCCTACGGCGTTTCGCGCTATAGCCTGCCGTTCGGTTTCCCACCGTTCGAGGGTCGTCTGTTCAGCAGGCTACCGCATCGCGGCGACGTGGTCGTGTTTCGCCACCCGACCGAGAACAATGATTTGATCAAGCGGATCATCGGCCTTTCCGGCGACACCGTCGCCGTGCGCGCCGGGCGTCTCTTTCTCAACGGCCGCCCGGTGACGCGCGAGCCGCTCGGATCCGCCAAGATCGCGATTACGGCGAACAGTCCCTGCCGGACGATCTCGCCTGCCACGCCCAAACTCGCGGAGGCCGATGGAAGAACCTACTGCTTGTACCCCTCCTACCGCGAAACTTTGCCTGGCGGCCCGAGCTACACCGTGCTCGACCAAGTGGACCACGGTCCGGCGGACGATTTTTCACCGGTGACCGTGCCGGCAGGCCATGTCTTCCTGATGGGCGACAATCGCGACGACAGCCTGGACAGCCGCTTCCAGGCTTACGAAGGCGGGGTTGGCATGGTGCCCACGGAAAACCTCATCGGACGCGCCATGGTCACTTTCTGGTCGACCGACGGCAGTGCCTCGTGGTTCAAGCCCTGGACCTGGTTCAGCGCGTTGCGCGCAGATCGCATCGGCAATGGATATATGAGGACGGCGAAATGAGCGATGTGGCCGCCTTCGTTCGCGACAAGCTGGGGCACGAGCCGCGTGATGTCAGGCTGTTCGAGATGGCGTTGACCCACTCGAGCCGCGACGGACCAAGCTATGAGCGGCTCGAGTTTCTCGGCGATCGCGTGCTCGGCATGGTTATCGCCCGCGCGCTCTACGAGCGCTATCCGCAAGAACCCGAAGGCCATCTGTCGAAGCGTTACAATGCCCTCGTCGACCGTGCCACGTGCGCCGACAATGGGCGCGAGATTGGGCTGCCGCCGCTCATTCGCCTCGGCCGGCAGGCGCGCGAAGACCGCGCCAGCGAAAGCGAGAACGTCGTCGGCGACGTGGTGGAGGCGCTAATCGGCGCCCTTTATCTCGACGGCGGTCTGGAGGTTGCCCAGCGCTTCATTCTGAAGCTGTGGGACGCCGAACTGTCCAATCAACGCAAGGCGCCGCAACATCCCAAGTCGGCTCTGCAGGAGCTGGCCGCTGCCAAGGGCGTCAAGGCGCCGCTCTACGAAATCGTGTCGCGCACAGGCGCACATCACGCACCGAAATTCACCGTGCGCGTGTCGGTCAACACATTGGGCGAAGCGAGCGCGGAGGGCGCCAGCAAGCAGGAAGCGGAGACTGCGGCCGCGGCGGCTCTGTTGGAACAGACGCGATGAGCGACCAGCGCGCCGGATTCGTCGCCGTGATCGGCGCCCCGAACGCGGGCAAGTCCACGCTGGTCAATGCGCTGGTCGGGCAGAAGGTCGCGATCGTCAGCCCAAAGGCGCAGACCACACGCGCACGATTGATGGGGATCGCGATCGAGGGCCGCTCGCAAATCCTGTTGGTGGATACGCCGGGTATCTTCGAGCCGCGCCGCCGGCTCGATCGCGCAATGGTCGCCGCGGCCTGGACCGGCGCGCAGGATGCCGATCTCATCCTGCTGGTGGTGGACGCCGCGGCGCGCATCGGCGCGGACGCCGAGCGCATCGTGACCGCGCTCGCCGAGCGGCAGCATCCGCTGATCCTGGTCCTCAACAAGATCGATCTGGTCGCGAAGGAAAAGCTCCTCGCTCTGTCGGCGGATCTCACCGCCAGGCTCAACCCGGACCATGTCTTCATGATCAGCGCGGCCCATGGGGACGGCGTCGCCGATCTGAAGGGGATGCTCGCCCAGGCCATGCCGGTGGGGCCATGGCTCTATCCGGAAGATGAAATTTCAAACGCCACCGACCGCATGGTCGCCGCGGAGTTGACGCGCGAGCAGATCGTCAACCAGCTCTATCAGGAGCTTCCCTACGCGACCGCGATCGAGACCGAGACGTGGCAGGACCGTCCCGACGGCTCCACTGAAATTCGCCAGCAAATTCTGGTCGAACGCGACAGCCAGAAGGCCATCGTCATCGGCAAGGGGGGAAGCCGCCTGAAAGCCATCGGTGCGGCCGCGCGAAAGGAAATTGCCACGCACTTGGGGCGTCCGGTGCACCTATTCCTGCATGTCAAAGTCAACCCGCGTTGGGACGAGGACCGCGCCCTATACCGCGACATCGGCCTTGAGTGGGCCGACTAGCGGACCATTTCCTCGACCCAGGCAGGTACTTCGACACTTGCGCGGCCGATGCGGCTTTCGTCGAACAAATTGCTGCCAAGGCTCGGCTCTAGGTTCATCTCCAGCGTTCGGGCTCCGCAATAACGCGCCGTCTGAACAAAGCCGGCTGCCGGATAGACCGCTCCGGACGTGCCAATTGACACGAACAAGTCGCAATCGCGCAGCGCTTTGTCGATCCGGTCCATCTCGTACGGCATCTCGCCGAACCAAACGATGTCGGGCCGCACGTGTCCAATGGCATTGCATTGCGGACACGAAGCGCCGCCACCCATCGGTCCGGCCCAGCGGAAACGCTGATCGCAAGCGAGGCACCAGCCGCTGGTCAATTCGCCATGCATGTGATGGAGCCGCCTCGATCCCGCGCGTTCGTGCAGGTCGTCGACATTCTGCGTGACCAGCAGCAACTCACCCGGCCATTCGGCATCGAGACGCGCCAGGGCTTCATGCGCGGCGTTCGGCTCAACCATGTCCAGCTTTTCGCGGCGGGCGTCGTAAAAGGCGTGGACCAGCGCCGGATCGCGCTCATAGGCTTCGGACGTGCAGACATCCTCCACCCGATGCCCTTCCCACAGACCATCAGGACCGCGGAACGTCGCGAGCCCGCTTTCGGCCGAAACGCCAGCGCCGGTCAGGATGACGATGTTGCGAATGTCCATGCAACGACATTAGGAGCGTAATCACGATGAGCGAAGGCGCGATCCGTATCGGCATTGGCGGCTGGACATTCCCGCCCTGGCGCGGAGTTTTCTATCCCGACAAGCTCGCCCAATCGAAAGAGCTGGAATATGCGTCTGCTCGGCTCGGCGCGATCGAAATCAACGCCACCTTCTACGGCCGGCAAAAACCACAAAGCTGGGAAAACTGGGCAAAGACCGTCCCCGACGGCTTCCAGTTTGCGATCAAGGGATCGCGCTTCTGCGTCATGCGCTCGAAATTGGCCGAGGGCGCCGAAGGCATCGGCAATTTCTGTGCGCAGGGCTTCGCCGCCTTGGGCCCCAAGCTCGGCCCGCTCCTGTGGCAGTTCGCCGGACGCCGCCAGTTCGATCGTGACGACATCGCGGGTTTCATCGACCTGTTGCCGGAGAAACTGGACGGGATGACCTTGCGCCACGCGATCGAGCCTCGCCACGAAAGCTTCCGCGACGAACGCTTCTTCGATCTGTGCCGTGCTCGCAACGTCGCGATCGTGTTCGAGGATTCGGACGATTACCCGTGCATCGAGGCGGATACGGCGGACTTCACCTACGCGCGGCTGCAGCGGATGAATGAAGATATCGAAACGGGCTACGATGCCGCAGCACTCGAGGATTTCGCGGATCGCGCGCGCAAGTGGCGCAAACGGGGCGACTCTTACATCTTCATGATCAATGGCGCGAAGGTACGCGCACCGGCGGCTGCGCTCGCTTTGAAAGAGATGTTCGTGCTTTAATTTGCGTTAACCAACGCGAAGTGCTTAGCCGCGGCTCGGAACGACGCCCCTGTTGGCGTCCCGCCGGCAGGCGACGCCGTTCCCAGAGCAGCGGAGGCTGATGCCTTCCGCACATTGGGGGAAAGCAAATGCGCAAAATGATAATTGCCGCGCTAGGCGCGGGCATGATGATAGTCTCGGCGCCCGTGTTGGCGCAGGAGTTGCCGGTCGTCAGCGGTCCGTTCTGGAACGTCAGCGAAGTCACCATCGATGACGGCCAGTTCGCGACCTACGCCGATTATCTGGCCGGCCAGTATCGCAAGAACATGGAGTTCCAGAAATCGAAGGGGTGGATCAAGGACTATTACATCTTGTCCAACAACAACAAGCGGGCCGGAGAGCCTGACCTGTATCTGATTACCGTGTTCGATCATGTGACCACGCCGGCCGAAGACATTGCGCGCGAAAAAGAGTTCAACGCCTTCATGACCCAGAATACGCGCCAGCAGGATGCCGGCAGCGGTCAGCGCGCCAAGTATCGGCACCTTGGCGGCAATTATCTTCTGCAGGAACTTCGCTGGAAGTAGCGACCCAAGAGAGCCCGGCTGCCGTTGCGCGGCGCCGGGCACTCCGCCAATAGTCGGCAATATGCGCAATGCCGATCAACCGATCCGGATCAGCCTCGTCGCGCCCGACGGCCGAATGGGCAAGGCCATCGCCAACGCGGTCGCGGACGATGCGCGCTTTCTGATCGACCAGGACCACGGCGACGTGATTGTCGATTTTTCGGCTCCCGACGCTTTGCTGCAGAGCCTCGATCGCGCGACCGCCGCGAACGTGCCCCTCCTTGTCGGAACCACCGGTCTTCAGCCCGATCACCATGCCGAAATCCAGAAAGCCGCGAAGGCGATACCGGTCATCTACGCGCCAAACACATCGCTTGGCGTGAATTTGCTGCGTCAGCTTGTTGAGGAAGCCACTAGCCGCTTGGGACCCGATTGGGACGTGGAAATTCTCGAAATGCATCACCGCCACAAGGTCGATGCGCCGTCCGGTACGGCACTGATGCTCGGCCAGGCCGCCGCCAAGGGGCGCGGATCGACGTTGCAGGAACTCAGCCGTTTCGACCGCATCAGCGAGCATCCCCATCCCCGCGAGCGAGGAACCATCGGTTACGCCTCGCTCCGCGGGGGCTCCGTCGCCGGCGAACATGTCGTCATCCTAGCTACCGAGGGTGAACGAATCGAGCTCGGCCACCGTGCGGACAGCCGCCGGATCTTTGCGCGCGGCGCGCTGGCCGCCGTCCACTTCCTGTTCGGCAAGCCGCCAGGGATCTACACGATGCAGGACGTAATCGCGCCGTTGTGAGCGAGCCCGCCGTCAACTCGCACGGCCTCGCCCGCCGCCTTGGCCCGTTCGACGCGACCATGCTGGTGATGGGCGGGATCATCGGCTCCGGCATTTTCGTCACCCCCGCCGAGGTCGCCCGGCACGTCGGAACGCCGCTGCTGATCGTCGGCGCCTGGCTGATCGGCGGGATCGTCGCCCTCGCCGGAGCGCTGGTCTATGCCGAGCTCGCCGCGCGCCGCCCGGCAGTCGGCGGCCAATATGCCTATCTCCGCGACGCTTACGGCCCCCTGCCCGCCTTTCTTTACGGTTGGTCGCTCCTGCTGGTGATCCAGTCGGGCGGGATGGCGGCCGTCGCCATCACCTTCGCGCGGTACGTCAACGCGCTGTTTCCATCGGCACTCGGCGACAATGGGCTGGCGGTCGGCGTGCTTGCCGTTCTGACCTTGATCAATTGCCTTGGGGTGCGGTCGGGCAGCAATGTGCAGAGCGTCCTGATGCTGCTGAAGATCGGGGCGATCGCAACCTTGGTCGCGGCGGGCTATTGGCTCGCCCCCGCCGCCGCGCCGATGCCCGCTGAGCCGACCGATGTCTCGACACTCGCGGCGCTGGGGGCGGCATTGACGCCCGTGATGTTCTCCTACGGCGGTTGGCAGACATCCAGTTTCATCGCCGGCGAGATGCGCGATCCGACCCGCGATCTTGCGCGTGGCCTCCTGTTCGGCGTCATCGGCGTCGTCGTCCTCTACACCGCAGTCGCATTCGTGTGCGTCCACGTGCTCGGCGCGCAGGGATTGGCTGCGTCAAAGACCCCCGCCAGCGATGTCATGCGAGCAGCGTTCGGCGAAAGTGGGGCGACATTCATCGCGGCCGGCATCGCCATCTCGGCGTTGGGGTTCCTCAGCCAGAGCATGCTGACCGCGCCCCGCGTCTATTTTGCCATGGCCGAGGATGGGATTTTCTTCCGCTCGGTCGCGACTGTCAGCAAGCGCACCAAAGTCCCCGTCGTCGCCATCGCGTTGCAGGGGGTCGTCGCGGCCGTCATCGCCTTGTCCGGCACCTTCGGGCAGATTCTGAGCTACGTGGTCTCGGTCGACTTCATTTTCTTCGGGCTGACCGGCGCCGCAATGTTCGTGCTGCGCCGCAAGTTCCCCGAGGAGAGAGTAGCCTTCGCGGCACCGGGCCATCCCGTCACGACAGGATTGTTCGTCGCCGCCTGCGCGGTCGTCGTCGTGGCCACGGTCTGGAACAACCCGCTCAACAGCCTGATCGGCTACGCGATCCTGCTCGCCGGCGTCCCGGCCTTCCTTTATTGGCGCAGGGCGAACGCCGGATGAGCGGGCGGACGATGCAGTCTGATTACATGCATTGGGCCAAGTTCAAAGCGCCGGTCCGGTTCACGCTGACTGCAAGCGAGGTCCCTCATTTCCGCATGGAACAGCTCGGCGTCGGGATCGCCGATCTCGACATGGATGGCGCCAGTCACCCGCGTTACGCGCCGCTCAGGCAAGCCATCGCCAGTCGCTATGGCGTGAAGCCCGAGGAGGTCGTCGCGGCCGACGGCACGTCGATGGCCAACTTCCTCGCCATGGCCGCGCTGATCGAGCCCGGCGACGAAGTCCTGCTCGAACGGCCGACCTACGAGCCCATTTTGGGCGCGGTGAGCTTTCTCGAAGCAAGGATCAAGCGGTTCGACCGCAAGCCGTCGGAAGCCTTTCGCGTCGATCCGGACGAGATCGAGCGAGCGATCACATCCGCCACCCGTTTGATCGTCCTTACCAACCTGCACAATCCGAGCAGTGCGCTCGCTTCCGAAGCGGAGTTGCGCGCAATCGGCGACCTCGCGACCAAGGTCGGCGCTCATGTCCTCGTCGACGAAGTCTATCTCGACGCCGCGACGCCGGGCCGAAGCGCCGCGCACCTCGGGCCGGAATTCGTCATCACCAACAGCCTGACCAAGGTCTACGGCCTGAGCGGTCTTCGCTGTGGGTGGATACTCGCCGAAACCAAGCTTGCTGAGCGAATGTGGCGGCTGAACGACCTGTTCGGCGTCAACCAGGCCCATCCGGCCGAGCGGCTTGGCTGCATAGCGTTCGAACATCTGGACGAAGTTCTCGGCGACACGCCCGCGATGCTTGCGCGCAATCGCGCCCTCTTCGACGACTTTGTTGCCGGTCGCGACGACCTCGCATGCGCCTTGGCCACACATGGTATTACCGCCTTCCCGCGCTGGGCCGGCGGCGACACCCAGCGGCTCGATGATCATCTCCGCGCGCATTACGATACTGCGGTCGTCCCCGGCCGCTGGTTCGAACTGCCCGACCATTTCCGCATCGGCTTCGGCATGGGATCGGACGACTTTGCTGAAGGTCTGCGCCGCCTCGGCAACGCGCTGGACGACCTGCGATGAAGCGCGAAGAAGTCTTCGAATTCTTCCGCCGCCTGGCCGAGGCGAACCCTTCGCCGACGACCGAACTCGAGTCCGGAAATCCGTACCAGTTGCTCGTTGCGGTGGTGCTGTCGGCGCAGGCCACCGATGCCGGTGTGAACATCGCCACCCGCCCGCTCTTCGCGCGCATCACGACGCCTAAGCAAATGGTCGCGCTCGGCGAGGAACGCCTGCGCGACGCGATCAAGACCATCGGCCTGTTCAATACCAAGGCCAGGAACGTCATCCTTCTCAGCCAGGCGCTAATCGACCGCCACGACAGTGAAATCCCACGCACCCGAGAAGAGCTTCAGGAATTGCCCGGCGTGGGCCGCAAGACCGCCAATGTCGTGCTCAACACCGCGTTCGGCGAGGAGACCTTCGCCGTCGACACCCACGTCTTCCGCGTGTGCAACCGGACCGGCCTCGCGCCCGGCAAGACGGTCGAGATCGTCGAAGCCAAGCTGGAGAAGATCGTCCCGCAGCCCTTCCGCCGCGATGCGCATCACTGGCTGATTCTGCACGGCCGCTACACTTGCAAGGCCCGTCTGCCGGAATGCTGGCGCTGTCGGGTAAGTGATCTGTGCCGTTACAAGCCCAAGACCCTTACACCGGAGGAGCGCGCTAAATCCAGCGTCGTTCGAAGCGGTCGCCGAGCGTCGTGAGCAACTCGTACTGCGAAAGCCCGGACTGCCGCGACGCCGTCGGCAGGTCGTAGTCGATCTCGACCCAATCGCCTTCCTTGAGATCGCGCGCCGCGTCGACGTCAATTGCAAGCAGGTCCATCGACACGCGGCCAATCATCGGCAACGCGAACTCGCCGGCAAATGCCGACCCGCGCGATGAGAAACCACACAGATAACCGTCGGCGTAACCGATATTCAGGATGGCCGCCTCGGTGTCGCGATCGGCGATGAAGGTTGCGCCGTAACCGCAGCTTTCCCCCGCCGGAATGGTCCGCCGCTGAACAATCTGCGCCTCGACCCGCGCAACCTGCCGGATATTTCCTTGCGCCTCCGCGCGCGGAATTCCGCCGTATAGCGCAAGGCCCGGACGAACGAGGTCGAAGCTGTATTCGGTCCCCAGGCAAATGCCCGCGCTGTTGGCGAAGCTGTAGCGCTTGGCCGGGACCGCCTGCGCGACCGTGCGGAAGCGCTCGAGCTGCATCGCATTCATTGCACTGTCTTCGTCCGCGCACGCCAAATGGCTGTGCAGCGTGTCGATCGTCAGCCCATCCAGCGCGCTAATCTCGGTTGGCCTCAAGCCGAGGCGATTCATACCCGTGTCGATCATGACGTCGCAGGGCCGATCGGGCGCTGCGTCCTTCCACCGCGCGACCTGTGTCACCGTGTTCAGGCATGGCCGCGCGGCCGAGCGCAAGGCAGTTTCGACGTCGTCGGCACCCACGCCGTGCAGAACGACCGTGCTCACGCTATCCGTAACGCCACCCAAGGCGCCCCCTTCGGCCCATGTCGAAACGAAAAAGTCGCGGCACCCCGCGTCCATCAAGGCTGCGGCCGCCTGCCGGGCGCCGAGACCGTAGCTGTCGGCCTTGACGGCGGCGCCTGCGGTCGCGCCTGCCCTTGCCGCCAGCCACCGCCAGTTGGCCTGGATGGCGGCGCGATCGATGGTCAGGCGAAGCGGACGATGCATGGCGGGCGCCGTAACGCCGCTATGGCTGACCGTCGAGGTTCGCCTTGGCCTGCTCCCAATTCGCTCCGTCGAACGGTTGGAGCGCCAATGGTGGCCGCACGTCGAGGCAGTTGGCGTTTACGCTCCATGCTTCGGGATGCGAACGCGGTTGATAGAAGCTCTTCACCCCGCAGTAGCGGCAAAACAGATGCTGTGCCGCACCGCTGCCAAAGCGGTAATCGCTTAGCGAGTCACGGCCCGTAATCAGTTCGAAGTCGGCGTGCGGCACCATCAAGTGCAGGAATCCCGTCATTCGGCACACCGAACAGTTGCAGTCGAGCGCCGGAACTGGCGGCTCCCCAAACTCGGCCGCAAACCGCACCGCGCCACAGTGACACCCGCCCTCGATCTTCATCTGCCCGGAAGTAATTGGAGGTGGCGAGGACAACAAGAAGGCCGCGCCGGGGGAGCCAGCGCGGCCTTCAGCCGTGAGAATCGTCTAGCGCGCCGCAACGACGGCGATCGGGCCTCCTCGGGCTGCCAGTTGCGCGGTGTCGGCCCGGGTCTTGGCGAGAACCTCGACCCGGCATGCGCGGACCTTGTTCGATCCGACCAGGTCGGCATTCGATGCCGTCCCGCAGACGTCCGCGGCGGCGCTAACCAGCCTGTGGTCCAGCGCGGCACGCCCGGCCTGACTGTCGAGATCCAGGTCGGCGGTCCGGACGACGCTGATGTTCTCGGTAGGCGATGCCGCCAGCGCGGGCGCACCCTTGATAACACCGGCGGTGATTAAGAACGCTGTCAGCGCGATTTTGAAAGTCTTGATCATGTCGCTTCCCCTGTGGAAGACCGGAAAAACCCGGCGCGACCGATCAATTAGTATTGAATTGCAACTTACGTCAGCCACGAGTTCGTGTTATTATTCTGCAAATCTGCAGAACCGCGGTCATGCTCCGCGGACTAGGGGGTGCGGATGTTCGACTGGAATGACGTCCGCTTTTTCATCGCCGTTGCCCGCGAGGGCAGCACGCTCGCGGCAGGCCGGCTCCTGCGCGTCAGCCAGACCACGGTAGCCCGCCGGGTGGCGGCGCTCGAAGCGGCGCTCGGCGTACCCTTGTTCGAAAAGCGCCAAGCCGGCTACGCTCTGACGCCGCTCGGCCAGAGCCTGCTCGAACGCGCGGACAGAATGGCAGGGGCTGCTCAGTCGTTCGAGGATGCGGCGGCCGCGCAGGCCCGCGACCTTCGCGGAACCGTGAAGATCACCACCGAGGAAGTTTACGCGATCACGTTGCTCACGCCGATGCTGCGCGAGCTGCATGAGGCCTATCCCGACATCAAGATCGAGCTCGACACGAGCCAGAAGGTTCGCGACCTCGGTGCCGGCGAGGCCGATATCTCATTGCGCAGCACGAAGAACTCGGGCCAGCCGGCCGGCCTCGTCGGCCGCCAGCTCTGCACAGACAGTTGGGCGCTTTACTGCAGCCGCGACTATGCGGCTCGCCACGGCGTCCCCCGCACCGCGCTGGAGCTTCGCCAGCACAGCTTCATCGGCGGTGGCGGCGGTAATTTGTGGATCCACTATCAGGCGTGGCTCCAGGCTCTGGGCCTGGAACAGCAGGTCGCGATGCACCATGCGACGTCAGGCGGATTGCTGTCCGGCATCCGGTCAGGGTTCGGGATTGCCGTCCTGCCCTGCGTTTCCGCCGACGCGGACCCCGACCTCGTCCGCTGTCTGCCCCCAAGTGACGATCATGATCGCGTCCTGTGGCTGTTCACCCACGAACGGGTGCGCCATTCCCGGCCGGTGAGGACGGTCGTCGATTTCCTGTACGACCGTCTCAGCCGACACGTCCGCATGCTGCAGGCTCAGAGAGAGGCCGCCTAGGCTGCGCGCCTCGCGCATTGGGTCACTCGACCGTGACGCTTTTCGCCAAGTTGCGCGGCTGGTCAACGTCCGTGCCTTTCAGCACCGCCACGTGATAGGCGAGCAACTGCACTGGGACAGCGTAAACCAGCGGCGCGATCAGCGGATGCACCTGCGGCATCTCGATGGTCGCCATGCACCCCTCGCCCGCCTCGGCAATGCCCTTCGCGTCGCTGATCAGCACGATCTTGCCGCCGCGCGCCCGCACCTCCTGCATGTTGCTGACCGTCTTCTCGAACAGCGGCCCTGATGGTGCCAGAACGATCACCGGCACATTGTCGTCGATGAGCGCGATCGGACCGTGCTTCATCTCCCCCGCCGCATAGCCTTCGGCGTGGATGTAGCTGATTTCCTTGAGCTTTAGCGCGCCCTCGAGCGCCATCGGATATTCGGGGCCACGGCCGAGGTAGAGAACATCCCGTGCCGGAACCACGAGATGCGCCATCGATGCGATTTCGTCGTCATGGTCCAGCGCGGCATTGATCGCCGCGGGAGCTTCCTGCAGGTGCGTTACGATGTCCGCCTCGTCCTCGGCACTGAGCCGCCCCTTCGCCCGAGCGAGGTTCGCGGCCAACGCAGCGAGCACCGCCAGCTGACAGGTGAACGCCTTGGTCGAAGCGACGCCGATTTCCGGTCCGGCGTGGGTCGGGAGCAGCAGGTCCGCCTCGCGCGCCATCGAGCTTGTTGGCACATTGACCACGACGGCGATGCGCTGCTGCTCGGCCCTCGCATGGCGAAGCGCGGCGAGCGTGTCCGCGGTCTCTCCCGACTGGCTGATGAAGAGCGCCAGCCCGCCCGGCTCGAGCACCGGCTCCCGATAGCGAAACTCGCTCGCCACATCGATGTCGACGGGCACCCGCGCGAAATGCTCGATCCAGTATTTGGCGACGAGCCCGGCGTAGAAGCTCGTTCCGCAGGCAACGATCGTCACGCGATTGACGCTGGATAGATCGAGATCGCCGACGGGTAGCGCCACCTCGCCCTCGAACGGGCGAACATAGCTCTGGAGCGTCTGCGCAACCACGATCGGCTGCTCGAAGATCTCCTTTTGCATGTAGTGGCGGTAATTGCCTTTCTCGACCGGTGCCGAAGACGCACCGGACTCGACGATCTCGCGCTCAACGGGCCGGTTTTCCCGGTCGAAAATCTCGATCCGGTCGCGGCGAATGACCGCCCAGTCACCCTCTTCGAGATAGGCAATGCGCTGCGTCCAGGGCGCGACCGCCAGCGCATCCGAACCGAGATAGTTCTCGCCCTCGCCGTAGCCGACCGTCAGCGGGGCTCCCATGCGGGCACCGATGATCAGGTCGGCGTGATCGCGGAACAGGATCGCGATGGCAAAAGCGCCGATGAGCCGCGGCAGTACGGCAGCCACGGCGTCCTGTGGCGACGCTCCAGCTTCCACCTCGCGGGCGACCAGATGGCCAACGACCTCGGTGTCGGTCTCGCTTTCGAACTTGCGTCCTTGAGCGATCAATTCGTCGCGCAGCGGCTTGAAGTTCTCGATGATGCCATTGTGGACCAGCGAGATCCGACCGACGATGTGCGGGTGCGCGTTGCTGACGGTGGGCGCGCCGTGCGTGGCCCAACGCGTGTGGGCGATGCCGGTCGTGCCACGCAACGGCTCCTCGGCAAGTTCACGGGCCAGATTGTCGAGCTTTCCCTCGGCACGGCGCCGCTCGAGTTTGCCGGCGCTGATCGTGCAGATTCCGGCGGAATCGTAGCCGCGATATTCCAGCCGCTTCAGACCGTCATAAAGCCGCTGTGCGACGTCCCGACTGCCGACGATGCCAACGATTCCGCACATGAACTAGTCGATCCTTTGAACGCGTATCCGCGCGCGCTATGCAACATTGAATGACGGGGGAATAGCGCGCTCGAGGGGGGATACCATGCGTCGATTGATTATCGCGATTGCGGCCGCGGGTCTGCTCCTGTCCACGGCGGCGTGCCGGGTTGCGACAGTTGACCAATCGAAGAGCGGTCCACCTGCGGCCTACTTCGACAACAGCGGCCGTCCTGACGCCTGGAGCGGCGGTGCCCGTAAGATACCGATCACGACGCCCAAGGGACCGCATCAGGTCTGGATCAAGCGGGTCGGGAACAACCCGAAGCTCAAGCTACTGTTGCTGACCGGTGGACCGGGCCTGTCCCACGCTTACCTGGAGGTGATGGACAGCTATCTGCCGGCGGAAGGCGTAGAATATTATCATTACGACCAGCTTGAAACGGGCGAGAGCGACCGCCCCGACGATCCCGATCTATGGACTCTCCGCCGCTACGTCGACGAGGTCGATCAGGTGCGTAAGGCCATCGGCGGGGACAAGAGCAATTTCTGCCTGTTCGGCCATAGCTGGGGCGGGATGCTGGCGATGGAATATGCGCTCGCTCACCAGGATCAGATGAAATGCCTGATCATCTCCAACATGATGGCATCGATCCCGGCCTATAACGCCTATGCGACCAAGGTCCTCGAACCGCAGATGAAGCCCGCGGCGCTTAAGCAAATCCTGGACATGGAGAAGAGCGGCCAAACCGAGCAGTCCCAGTACATGGGGCTGTTGGTGCCCAATTGGTATGAGCAGCACATCCTGCGCCGCCCCTTCGCCGAATGGCCTGAGCCGGTCGCGCGCGCGGGCGAAAATATGAACCGCCGGTTCTACGTGACGATGCAGGGCCCGAGCGAGATGGGCGCCAGCGGGCGACTTGTGAATTGGGACCGCTTCGATGATCTCAAGCGCATCCAGGTGCCGACGCTGGTCATCTCCGGCAAATATGACACGATGGATCCGGCCTACATGGCGGCGATGGCCAAGCAGCTTCCGCACGGCGAGCTGGCGGCGACCAATGGTGGTCACATGGCCATGTATGACGACCAGCCCACCTACTTCGCCAAGCTGCTCGCTTTCCTGCGCAAACTGAAAGCTGATTAGTCGCCCCGCTTGCGGCTCATTCGCTCGCGGAAGCGGCGGGCCCAATCGGCGATACCGCGCTGCTCGCTTCGCTCCACGGCCAGGCTTCCGGCTTCGACGTCGCGCGTAATCACCGAGCCCGCGCCGACGATCGCTCCTTCGCCGATGCTGACCGGCGCGACCAGCGCACTGTTCGAGCCGATGAAGGCATCCGCACCGATCTCCGTCCGGTATTTTCCGAAGCCATCGTAATTGCAGGTGATCGTGCCCGCGCCGATGTTCGCGCGCGGGCCAACGCTGGCATCTCCGACATACGTCAGGTGATTGACCTTGGCGCCCTCACCGACATCGGCATTCTTGAGTTCGACGAAATTGCCGACCTTCGTCTTGGCGGCAAGGCGGGTGCCGGGGCGGATCCGCGCGAACGGACCGATGCTCGCTTTCGCACCGATGGTTGCACCCTCAATGTGGCTGAAGGCGTGAATGGTGGCGCCGTCGGCCACCTCGACGCCAGGGCCGAACACCACGTGCGGCTCAACGGTGACATCGCGGCCGAGGCGCGTATCGAACGCGAACCAGACGCTCTCCGGGTCGATCAGGGTCGCGCCCTCGTCGAGGGCCTGCTCGCGGCGGCGGCGCTGCCATTCGAGCTCGAGGTGAGCGAGCTCGGCTCGGCTGTTGACGCCCGCCGCCTCATAAGGATCGCCTTCGATCACGACCGCGGTGCGGCCGTCGCTGGCGGCGACGGCGACGATATCGGGGAGATAATATTCGCCGGCGGCATTGTCGTTGCCGATGCGGGCCAGCCACCGGAAGAGGTCCGCGGCGCGGACCGCCATCATGCCCGAGTTGCACAGGCGCACCGCCCGCTCTTCGTCGGAGGCGTCCTTGTACTCGACCATTTTCGCGATTTTATCGTCTTTTTCGAGGATAATGCGGCCATATTTCAGCGGATCGGCGGGCGATGACGCCAGAACGACGACCCCCGGCGCGTCGGGCGCCTCGAGCCGGTCGAGCATGCGGCGCAGCGTCGCGGTTTCGACGAAGGGCGTATCGCCATAAAGTACGATGACCGGGCCGTCGTAATTGCCGAGGAGCGACGCCGCCTGCTGCACCGCATGACCGGTGCCCTTCTGCTCGGCCTGCACCGCGATCGCGGCATTGCGGCCGGCGATTTCGGCCTCGACCTGCTCGCGGCCCTTGCCGACCACCACCACGCGCCGCTCGGCGCCAAGCGCGTCGACTCGATCGAGCAGGTGCAGGAGCATCGAGCGGTTGGCGATCGGATGCAGCACCTTGTGGATGTCGGATCGCATGCGCGTTCCCTGCCCCGCGGCCAGAATGATGACGGCAAAACGGCGCTGATCGGTCATGCGCGAGCCATGGCATGGGGCATGATGGAGCGCCAGCAGGCAAAAAAAGGGCGGCCCGTCGAAACAGACCGCCCTTTAAACGCACCGCGAAGGGGGTTGCGGCGTGTGACCTAACTTTCGTTAAGGCCGCTGGTTCCCTAGTCTCGCTCGTGTCGATGAATCAAGCCCGATGTCGATTGAATCGACGAACGGCTCAATGGTGGCGATGAAACGAAGAAGGGCGGCCCCTCGCGGGACCGCCCCTTCGAGATCGAGCCTGACGGCCGACCTAGAAGACGCTCATATAATATTCGTTGCCGACGAAACCCATCTTCTGGACGTGCGCCTGCTTGGTCACCGCGAGGACCTTGTCGACGACCTCGTAACGCGCCGTGGCATCCGGCTGCAGGTGAAGTTCCGGGATCGGATTCATCTGCTGGGTGGTGTCGAGATAGGCGCGCAGCTGCGGCAGCGTCACCGGCGAACCATTCCACAGGACCTGGTCCTGCGCATTGATGGACAGCACGTTCTTGACCGGGTCGATCGGCGGCGGCGGGTTGTTCTGCTGGTTCACCGGCAGATCCAGCTTCACGGCGTGAGTCTGGATCGGAATGGTGATGATGAACATGATCAGGAGAACGAGCATGACGTCGATCAACGGCGTCACGTTCATATCCAGCATCGGTTCGCCAGATTCATTGTCGCTAGAGGTCTGCATGGACATGGCGAAAGACTCCTATTCGGCGCGGTAGCCGGTCAGCGGCGGCGGCTCAGAAATGAAGCCAACCCGCTGGAAGCCAGCCTGTTGCATGGTGATGATTGCCGCGCCGATGCACTTGTAACGTGTATTCACGTCGCCGCGGATGTGCGCCTCGGGCATGTTTTCTTCATTGACGTTCTGCACCCCGCCGACGTCCTTGATCAGCTTTTCGAGCTTCTGGACAGAACGATCGAGCAGGTCTTTTTGCGTAACTTTCGTCACGCCCCAATAGACCTCGCACGTATCGCCCGGGCCGTTGCGCACGGTCAGCGAGACGTTTTCGGGTTTGGTCATCGTCGGTTCGTAGCGAACGTCCGGCAATTTCACCGGCACCGCCTGCTTGATCACCTGGGTGGTGATCAGGAAGACGATCAGGAGCACGAGCATGACATCGGTCAACGGAACGACGTTGATGTCCGAAATCGACTCGTCGGCACCTTCCTGGATTACTGTACCTGCCATGAGGCTGGGGTCTTTCTACCTTGGTCCGACCGATACTCCGGCCCGGCCGGGCCGGACCGGAGCTTCGATCATTACTGAGCAGTCGTCGGCGTCGTGCGGCCGGTGCGCAACGGCTCCTGCGTCGGCGCCGGGCGGGTCGGCGTACCGCCGCGCGGAGTCGAGGCCGGGGCAGTGCCGCCCATGCGCGGCTTCACCGCACCGTCGGACATCAGATAGCCGTGAAGGTCGTTCGTGAAGGCCGCGAGGTCTTCGGTGATCGACTTGTTGCGGCGAACGAGCCAGTTGTAGGCAAGCACCGCCGGAACCGCGACGACCAGACCGAGGGCGGTCATGATCAGCGCTTCACCGACCGGTCCGGCGACGGCATCGATGGACGCCTGACCCGACGCACCGATCTTGATCAGGGCGCGATAGATGCCGACGACGGTCCCGAACAGACCGATGAACGGTGCGGTCGATCCGACCGTCGCAAGGAAGGCGAGGCCTTCACCGAGACGGGCGGCAATCGCGCCCTGGCTGCGGGCCAGGCTGTTCGCCATCCAGTCGTGCTGATCGATCGGATCGGTCAGCTTGCCGTGCTGTTCCTGAGCGACCAGCGCATCGTCGACGATGGCGCGATAGGCGCTCTTGGCTTCGAGCTTGGTGGCGGCTTCACGCAGGTTCGGCGAGTTCCAGAAGCTCGACCGGACCTTGCGGCCCTGGCTGATGATCTTCTGCTGCTGCATGAGCTTGGTGAACAGGATGTAGAACGAGAAGATCGACATCAGCACGAGGATCACGAAGACCGAGATCGCGATGATACCGCCCTGCTGAAGCGCGGGAACTAGACCATAGGGATTTGAAGCTGCTGCGGCTGGTGCTGCTTGCATGGCTGTGTGCTTTCCTTCTGAAACTTTGAATCGAAACCTGGGAGTGAATTAGCCTTCCAACCGCCAGACGATCGGCGGGGTCGAAATGGAATCGGTTGTCGGCTGGCCATTGCTGTCCCGCGCCGGGGTGAACTTGGCCCTGCGGCGAAGGATGTTGCAAGTCGCACCGTCGAGCGAACTGTTGCCCGAGGAACGAGTGACATTGCAGCCCACCACACGACCGTCCGGACCAATCGTCAGCGACGCCTGAACGGTACCTTCGGCACCGGCGGACTGCGCCGAAGCCGGGTAATCGTCAGCGCTGAACAGGCTGCGCAAGTCACCCTTGGCGCTCTGCGCGGACTGCACCTTGCGGGGCGGCGGCGGTGGCGGCGGCGGAGCCGGCGCCTGAACGACTGGCGGAATCGGGGGAGGCGTCGGCGATTCGACCACCTGAATCGGCGGCGTCGGCGCCTGCATCCGCACCAGGGGCGGCGGAGTCGTCGGCGGCGGCGGCACCTTTGGCATGTCCTTGGGCGGCGGCGGCGGCTCTTCGGGTGGCGGCGGCTGCTCTTCCACGTCGAAGGTCTTGAGGTCTTCGGTCGCCTTCTTAATTACATTGTAAGCAAGGCCCGTGATGATCGCGTAGCCCAGGGCGAACTGAAGCAGCACGACCATGATGATCGACAGCGTCTTGTTCCCGCTGAGTTCCTTCTTTTGGGCGTAGGACATTAACCCGAAATTCTCCTCGACACACCGCAGCCTGAACCACGGTCAACCCGGACGTCGAACTCTAGCCCGATTCGGCTAATCCCGCCGATGTATCAAAATATCATCGGCGACAAGCGCGCTTCCTTATAACTGGCTCAAAGGCGGCGCAACGGATTTTGTTCCACATCCGGAAGGCCTGAAACCTCTCGACGCAAGCGGTCAGGGCCAGAGTCCGGCGAAGGAGGCAATCTCGACACCCACCCCTTCAGCGTCGGGATAGACGTCGGGCTTCGACAGGCGCAGCCGCAGCGCACGGATGCCGCGGAAGGCCGCAACGCGATCAAAGATCGCTTTCGCCAATGTTTCCTGAAGGTTGTAGCGCCGCGCTGCCGCAATTTCGTGAATCTCGGTGCGAAGGAAATCATAGTTCCAGGCGCGCGACGGGTCGTCGTCAGGCGGCAGGTCCGGCGTTTCCAGCCACACTTCAACCGAGATCAGCAGCCGCTGCGGAGCGCCGATCTCGAAGTCGTGAAAACCGATATCCGCCTGGACTTCCAACCCTTCAATCAGGATTCGCGCGGAGCGGACTCGCAGGTGATCCGGCACGAGTCCCGTCAGCTTGATGTCCGCAGTGCTCATTCGGCCTCGAGAAATTGCACGTCGCGGCCAAGGCCAAGAAACCGGTGGCCGCCGTCGATGGTGATGATTTGGCCGGTCATCGTGGCAGCCTGGATCAAGAAGCGGACGGCCGCGGCGACATCGGCCGGCTGCACCCCCCTCCCCAGCGGGTTGTTGGCATGCATGGCTTCGAAATTCTCGCCGCTCTGTCCGCTCGATGGCAGCATCAGCGCCGGGGCGATGCCGTTGACGCGGATGCCGCGCGGCGCAAACGCCCGCGCGGCGAGCTCGGTCAGTGCCGCCAGCGCACTCTTGGACAAGGTATAGCTCAGATAATCGGGGTTCGGCGCGCTGAGCTTGGCGTCCAGCAGATTGATCGCCAGCGCATCGCCGCCCGTGTGCCGTTCCGCCAGCTCCTCGATCAGCAGCGCGGGGGCGCGGACGTTCACCGCCATATGCGCATCGAACTCGCCGGCGCTGAACTCGCCGAAGCCGTCCCACGCGAAGCGCGCCGCATTGTTGATGAGCAAACGGACCGGCGCGAGTCCGGCAGCAGCGTCGAAAATGAGGTGGCCGCAATTGGGGTCGGCAAGATCGGCTGCGACCTTAATGGCGCCAGCCGCCACGGAATCGTCCGAATGGTGGACGTGGGCGACCACCGACCAGCCGTCCGCCAGCAGCGCTTCCACCAGCACGCGGCCGACCCGCTTGCCGCTACCGGTCACAATCGCGGTTCGCTGCTCCGTCATTCCGGCGGCGGAGTGAAGGTTCCTTCGCTTCGGCGCAAGGCCGATTGCGCCGGTTCGCCCGCAGTGACTAGGGGAGCGTCATGCCCGAGCGCCAACCGCCCATCGACCTGCAAGGGATCAGTCTTGCCGAATTGCAGCGGCAGATGGACGAGCGGCGCCTGCCCCCGGTCGACCAGTGGAACCCCGAACGCTGCGGCGATTCTGGGATGCGCATCGCCCGCAACGGCATCTGGTATCACGAAGGCGCTCCGATCGAGCGGCCCGCAATGGTTCGCTTGTTTTCGACCGTGCTGCGGCGCGAGCCAGATGGCCGGCACGTCCTCGTCACGCCCGTCGAAAAGCTGGACATCGACGTCGAGACAACGGCGTTCAGGGCCACCGGCATGTGCGTCGATGGCCAGGGGCGCGACCAGCGCATCATCTTCGCGCTCGACAGCGGCGATGCCGTCGTGCTCGGCCCCGAACATCCGCTGCACATCGAACCCAGCGCGCACGGACCGTCGCCCCGCTTGCTCGTCCGCCACGGCCTGGAAGCGGAGCTTGTCCGGCCAGTTTATTACGAGCTGGCCGAAATGGCGGTCGGCAATGATGAGACCGGCGTGTGGAGCGAGGGGACCTTCTACCCGCTGGAGGAAGCGTGAGCCTCGCGGAACGGCTGCGCCGATCCTTGCTGCTGCCGGCCAGCGAACCGCTGCTTCCCGGAGACCTGCCCGAGCAATCCGAGGCGCTCGCCGTTCCCGCCGCCGTGCTGATCGCGATCACCGATCGCGCCGAGCCGGGCGTCATCCTCACCGTTCGCCGCGAGGACATGCGCACCCATGCCGGACAGGTGGCTTTTCCCGGCGGGCGCATCGACCCTGGCGAGAGCGCCGCGGAAGCCGCGCTGCGCGAGGCGCAGGAAGAAATCCTGCTCGATCCGGGGCAGTGCGACGTCGTCGGGGCGATCGAGCCGTATCGGACGGTGACCAGCTTCGTGGTTACACCCATCTGCGCGGTGATCCCACCCGACCTGCCGCTGGAGCCGCACGAGAGCGAAGTCGCGGACTGGTTCGAGCCGCCGCTGCATTTCCTGCTCGACCCCGCCAATCATCAGCAGCGAAGCGCCCTGTTCCGCGGGGAAACGCGCCACTATCACGAGATACTGTGGGAAGACCGCAGGATATGGGGAGCGACGGCAGCCATGATCGTCAACCTGTCGCGACGGCTGCAGTGGCGTTGATCCTCGACGCGCCGAAATGGCGGAAGAAGCGCGGGATGAAGCGGCTGCTCGCGGCGCTCGGCGCCGATGAGGGGCTGACGCGCTATGTCGGCGGCGCGGTGCGCGACGACCTGCTCGGGCTGCCCGTCAATGACATCGACCTCGCCACGCGCATCGCGCCTGACGAGGTGATCGCGCGACTGGAAAGGGCAAGGATCAAGGCCGTTCCGACCGGCATCGACCACGGCACCGTGACCGCGGTCAGCGACGGCCATCCGTTCGAGATCACGACTCTTCGGCGCGACGTGTCGACCGACGGCCGACGGGCAACGGTCGCGTTCACCGACGACTGGCAGGAAGATGCGGCAAGGCGCGATTTCACCATCAACGCGCTGTCGGCCGATCCGCAAACCGGCGAATTGTTCGACTATTTCGGGGGCCTGGGAGACCTTCAGAACCGGCACATCCGGTTCATCGGCGACCCGCTGCAGCGGATTGCCGAGGATCACCTGCGGATCCTGCGTTTCTTCCGCTTCCACGCGCGCTTCGATGCGGGGGAGGCGGACGCGGCGGCGGTGGACGCCTGCAGCCAGCGTGCCAATGACCTGATGGCGCTGTCGCGCGAGCGGATCGCGGACGAATTATTGAAGCTCCTCGGATTGCCGGACCCGTCGCGCACGATCGGCATCATGCTCGATCGCGGCATCCTGAAGCCGGTCCTGCCGGAAATCGGTCCCGATGCCGGCCACGGCCTGCGATCCTTTATCGCGGCGGAAGCGGCGGCGGGGGTCGAGCCCTACGCGCTGCGGCGCCTGGCCGCCCTGCTGCCCCGCGATGCGGACACCGCCGGGGAGATTGCGGTCCGGCTGCGGCTGTCGAACAAGGCGCGCAAACGACTGGTTTGCGCCGCCGGCACTGGCGCCGGCTCGCCTCGAACGCTCGCTTATCGGCTTGGCACGGAATGCGCGGTGGACCGGCTCCTGCTGGCGGGCGACGCGGCGGCCGCGCGGGAGATTGGCGAATGGCGCGTGCCGCGGCTGCCGACCAGCGGCGGAGCGCTGATCAAGCGCGGCCTGCCCGAGGGTCCGGTGGTCGCGCGGACTCTGCGCGCGATCGAGGACCGCTGGGTCGCGGCCGAATTCCCGAGCGGCGATGCTTTCCAGCGCATCGTCGACGAGGCGCTGGCGGAGGCGGTCGCCTCCTAGGCGCTCGACACTGCCGGCACCTGCGGCCACCCGGCGAGCTGCTCGTAGCGAGCGAAGAGGGCGGCGAAATGTTCGTCCATCGTGCGGACGCGGCTCGATCGGGTGGCGGCGGCGCGCTGCAGCTGAGGACCGCGCTCGATGAACGCGCCGATGGCCTGGGTCAGGTCTTGCTCGGATCCGGCGCGATAGCTCGTTCCCCCGCCCCCCGCGAGCTGGTCGAGCGCGGCGCCGCGATCAGGGACGATGATCGGAATGCCGCTCGCGCGAGCCTCGGCGGCGACCAGGCAGAAGGTCTCGGCCTCACAGCCGTGAACCAGTGCGTCGGCACTGGCCATCAGGCAGGCCAGCTCATTCCGGTCCTCGATGCGGGGCCATATGGTGCAGGACGCTAGCCGGCCCGCCAACAGCTCCAGCCGCGCGCGCTGCCGCCCGTCGCCAACGAGCAGGATGCCGAGCGGATGACTGCGGCCCGCGGCGGCGACGGCGCGCAAAACCATCGGCCACCTCTTCTCCGCCGAAAAGCGCCCGACGCCAATCAGGAGGGTCGCCGTTTCATCAAGGCCGAGCGAACGCAGCGCGGCGGAACGCAGCGCGGCGGATCGCAGGGAAGGCGCGAACACGCCGCCTTCGACGCCCATCCGGATCGTTTCCACATTCGCCACCCCGCCCTCCAGGAGACGGCCGGCGAACTGCGCGTTGGCGCAAACCACTGTGTCGAACATCTGGCCCAAGCCCCGCAGATGGCGCCAGAACCAGCCGAACCACGTATCGATGCGCGCGGTCGAGGCGAGACCGCCGAGCCAGCGATAGGCATGCGCGGCCAGCGGGTCGGCGTGCATCATCAGCGAACGGCTGGCATTTCCCTGCCAGCGGCCGACCATTGTCGCGCTCGACCACGGCGAGGAGGCTTCGACGTGATCGGGTTGCCACGCGTCGAGCACGGCGTGAAGCGCGCGCTCATCGTCGAAATAGCGATAGCGGCGGTCGAGCGGCATCGGGGGCGAAGCGACAGAAACGAGGTACGCGCCGGGACCGCGCCTGGTCGTCTCGTTGACCGGGCCGGGAACGATCATCACCATCTCATGCCCGAAGCGCGCGGCTGCCTTCAACTTGGCCTCGACATAGGTCCGCACGCCGCCGCCGGCGGGCGTGTAGAAAGCGCTGACATCGGCGATCCGCATGGCCGATGTAGAGGCGAAATGTGGCGGTGAACTACAAGTGAAGCTTTTTTAATGGGATCGGCGGCGGCATACTGATTAGGAGGGCGAGCGATGACCCGCGCTCGCGATCGACTGCTGCTCGCCTCGATCCACGACGTATCCCCGCGCTTCGAGGCGGAGATCGACGGATTGCTGGACTTGCTTCAGCCTTTCGTCGGGCACCGTCTCGCGATGCTCGTCGTGCCCAACCATTGGGGCGATGCTCCTTTGATTCCCGGCAGCGCCTTCGCGGCGAAGCTGCGCCGCTGGGCCGATCAGGGGGTCGAGATGTTCCTGCACGGCTTCACCCATCGCGGGTCGGTCGAGACGCTGATTTCGGGCGACCGCTTGCGAGCGCGCTGGATGACCGCCGGCGAAGGCGAGTTTCTCTCGCTGACCGCGAAGGACGCCGCCGACAGGATCGGCGAGGGACGAACGATCGTTGAAGACATCATCGGCCGGTCGATCACCGGGTTCATCGCGCCCGCCTGGCTCTATGGCGATGGCGCGATGCAGGCACTCGAAGAGACCGGGATCAGGATCGCGGAAGATCATTTCCGCGTGTGGTCGCCGGCGGATCGAACGCGGCTCTCAACGGGTCCCGTAATTACCTGGGCGAGCCGGAGCCGGCCGCGGCTGGCATCGTCGCTGATCGCCGCGCCCATCGTTCGCCACATACCGATGCCGGTGCTGCGCGTGGGCGTTCACCCTCCCGACGTTCATCACCCCGCGCTGGTGCGCAGCATCAGTTCGACGTTGCGGGCTGCAGCGGCCACTCGCCGCGCGTCGTCCTACGCGGAGCTGCTGCCGGAAAATGCGCCGGCCTAGAGGTGGCGCAGCTTCCAGAACTCGAGGGCTGCGACGGATTCGAGCGGCTTGGCGAAATAGAAGCCCTGACCTGACGCGCAGCCAAGGGTCGCCAGGGTCGTCGCCAGTTCGACGGTTTCGATGCCTTCGGCGGTGGTCGACATGCCGAGCGCCTCGGCCAGGCCTAGCACGGCGCGAACGATGGCGACCGCGTCGGGGTCACTCATCATTCCAGACACGAAGCTTTTGTCGATCTTCAGCACGTCGATCGGCAGGCGTTGCAGATAGGCGAGGCTGGAATAGCCGGTGCCGAAATCGTCCATCGCCACGGTGGTATCGAGCGCCTTGAGCGCATCGAAGACCCGGGTCGCGCGGCCCGGATCCTGAACGATCGTGCTTTCCGTCAGTTCGAGCGTGAGGCGATCGCCACCGATCCCGCTCGACGCCAAAGCGCTTTCAACCATCGCGGGAATGTCGTCGCGAGCGACCTGAATGGCCGAGAGATTGACCCCGACCTGCACGGGCAGGCGCAGGCCCGCCTCGCGGTCCCAGGCCGCCAGGGTCTGCGCCGCGCGGTCCATTGCCCACCGGCCCAACGTCAGAATGAGCCCCGACTCCTCGGCCACGGGAATGAATTCCGAAGGGCTGATTTCCCCCCGATCCTCATGGGTCCAGCGCGCCAGCGCCTCGAAGCCCGCAACCTCGCCGGACTTCAGGTTGATGAGCGGCTGGTAGAAGAGATTGAGCTGATCCTTCTCGAGGGCCCGGCGGAGCTCGGTTTCGATCGAGAAGCGGCGCCGCGCCTCGGTCGCCTGCTTCGGCTCGTATACCTGCGGCCGTCCAACCGACTTGGCCTGCTTGACCGCGAATTGGGCGTTGCGGAACAGCTCCTCCGCATCCTGTCCGGCGTGCATCAGGGCGACCCCGATCGCGCATTCGACGCGGATTTCCAGCTCGGACAGCTTGAACGGCGCGGTCATCACTTCCTGGATGCGCTCGGCCGCATTAAGCGCGTCCGTCACCCCGCGCCGCAGCGAGACGAGGATTCCGAACTCATTGCCGCCGGTGCGCGCAAGGATGTCACCGGCCCTCAGCGCCAGGATCAGCCGCCGGGCGAAGGTGATCAGCAGCTCGTCGCCGGCGAGGCTGCCCATCGATTCATTGATGCGCGAGAAGCGCAGCATGTCGACGACCAACACCGCATGTTCGAGGTCGCGGCCGGGCTTGCCGCCGACGGCTTCGACCGCCTCCGAAAATGCCAGACGATTGGGCAGGCCGGTCAGGCTGTCGCGCAGCATTTCGGCACGCAGGCTATTCTCCGCGCGGACCTCGACCGTGCGGTCGACGACGCTCATCAAACACCGGTGCGTTGCACTCGGCGTGGAGGCAAGCGGGGAGACCTTGATCCGCAGGAAGCGCTGGGCGAGGCCTTCGCCGTCGGACCACTCGAGTTCGTCGGGGGCCGTGGCGGGGTTCTTCAGGAACTGAAGCGTGAACCGGCCCGCGGTCCCGGTTGCGTAATGCTTGAACGTCTCGACGAATTTTGCTGGAGCACCATGACAGTCGGCCAATTCCAGGAAGCGATTATTCATCGCTTCAACCCACAATTTGCCGTCGTTCAGAGAAAAAACGGCTGCGGCGATCGGCAGGGCTTCAAGCAGGCCGACGTCGTCCGCCACCGCAAGCGGCGGACTCCCCTTCAATCTGTCCGGGCGGAGGTGGTGAAGACCCGCCGACCGGGAAGCTGCAGCCTGCATGCGCCGTCTATGGGGAAACAGGGGTTAATTCGGCGTATCTTTTCCCTCTTGCGGGCAATTGTTAACGTGGGTTGCCTTTTCGCTCAGCCGAAGCGGTTCGAGCGTGGAAAGCCGATCGGCGGCATCCGCCCCGCGGCTCCGCGTGCCGCCCGCCACGGAGTGAGGTCGGTTTCGGTCCGGGTCCGGCCGGTCTCGCCGCCGAGCGCCCAACTAAGCCCGTCAGCCATCGCAAAGGCGATGATGTCCGACAGGCCGCCATCGCGATAGCGCTGCAGGGTGACCCCCTGCCCCCGCGCCAGCTCCGGCAGTTCGCCGAGCGGGAACACCAGCAGCTTGCGATTCTCGCCGACCACCGCGACCGCATCGGCCGCCGGCGGGATGGCGCGAACGACGGCGACCCGGCCGCCGCTTCGCACGTTGACCAGCTGCTTCCCCTTGCGGGTTTCGGCCACGGTCCCATCGCCACTGGTGATGAAGCCCTTTCCATCGCTGGAGGCGATCAGCAACTTCATGTCGGGCCGAATGGTCAGCAACTGCACAATGTCGACTTCGGCATCGAGATCGATCAGCAGCCGCACCGGCTCGCCGAAGCCGCGCGCGCTGGGCAGCTTGTCGCCCGCCAGCGTGTAAACCCGGCCGTTGGAAGCAAACAACGCCAGCCGGTCCGTCGTCTGGGCGTGGAAATGGATGAACGGGCCATCGCCCTCGCGCCACTTGAGATCACCGACCTGGTCGAGCGCGAGATGGCCCTTCATCGCCCGGATCCAGCCGCGCTGCGACAGGATGACGGTGATCGGCTCCTTCTCGATCATCGCCGACCAGTCGATCTCGCGCGACGGCGCGCTTTCCTCGATCCGGGTACGGCGGTCATCGCCGAACTTGTCCTTGAGCACGGCCAGATCGCGCTTGAGGCGGGTGCGCTGCTTGGCCGGACTTTCAACCAGCTTGACCAGTTCGTCGCGCTCCTTGGCGAGCGCGGCGCGCTCGCGGCCGATCTCCATCTCCTCGAGCTTGCGCAGACTGCGCAGGCGCATGTTGAGGATTGCTTCGGCCTGGCGATCGGACAGCGCGAATTCAGCCATCATCACCGCCTTGGGCTCGTCCTCGGTGCGGATGATCTCGATCACCCGGTCGAGGTTGAGGTAGGCGATCAGGAACCCGTCGAGCAGCTCGACCCGATCGTCGATCTTGCCGATCCGCACCTGGCTGCGGCGGACGAGCACTTCGACCTGGAAGCCGAGCCAGGCACTGAGCGCCTGCTTCAGGCTCATCACCCCCGGCGTGCGCGTGGCATCGAGCACGTTGAGGTTGAGCGGAAAGCGAATTTCGAGGTCGGTCAGCCGGTACAGGCTTTCGAGGAGCAGGTCGGGGTCGACCGTCCGGGCACGTGGTTCAAGCACGAGCCGAACCTGCTCGTCGCTTTCGTCCTTCACGTCGGCGAGAATGGGCAGCTTCTTGTCGCCGATCAGCCCCGCGATCTGCTCGATCAGCTTGGCTTTTTGCACGCCGTACGGGATTTCGCTGACCAGCAGGTGCCAGCCGCCGCCTTTCTCGCGCTCGACCTCGATCCGCGCGCGCAGGCGGAACGAGCCGCGGCCGGTCACATAAGCCTCGGCGATCGCGTCGCGGTTGTCGACGAGCACCCCGCCGGTCGGAAAGTCAGGGCCCGCGACGAAGTCCATCAGGCTGCGGTCTTCGGCCTTCGGATTGTCGATCAGGTGCGTGGCGGCGTCGATCAGTTCGCCGACATTGTGCGGCGGAATGCTGGTCGCCATGCCCACCGCGATGCCGCTGGCGCCATTGGCCAGCAGATTGGGGAACAGGCCGGGGAAAACCTCCGGCTCTTCCTCCTCGCCATTATAGGTCGGGCGGAAATCGACGGTGCCCTCGTCGAGACCGGTCATCAGCTGCATGGCGACCGCGGTCAGCCGGGCCTCGGTGTAGCGGTAGGCCGCGGCATTATCGCCGTCGATGTTGCCGAAGTTCCCCTGTCCGTCGACGAGCGGGTAGCGAAGCGCGAAATCCTGCGCGAGGCGGACCATCGCGTCGTACACCGACTGGTCCCCGTGCGGGTGGTATTTGCCAATAACGTCGCCAACCACGCGGGCGGATTTTTTGTAAGCGCCGGTCGGGTCGAGCCGCAGCAGGCGCATCGCCCATAGCAAGCGGCGGTGGACGGGTTTCAGCCCGTCGCGGACGTCGGGCAGGGAGCGCGCGGTAATCGTCGACAGCGCATAGACGAGGTAGCGCTCGGACAGCGCGGCATCGAATGGGGTTTCGATCACGGAAGACGTATCGGAATCGGCCATGGCCGCTCGCTACCAAGCGCGCGGGCCGGCTTCCAGACGATCCGCCGATCCGATCCCCAGATTTCTACTTCTTGGCGCCGGAGCTGGCTTTCGCTTCCTTGCAGACCGCAGCGGCCTTCTCGCCCCCGCCAGCATCGTCGCAACTGTCGACGCGACCGTCGCGGTCGACGCTAATCTCATCCCACGAGGTCGAATCCGCGCCGCTGGTGACGCCGCTATCGATGCCGAAGTCCACGTCGCCGGCATTGAGCTGCGAGAAATCGAACACCTGATTGATCTGCTGCGGCCGTGCGGGCGGCACGAAGAAGTCGAAATGCGGCAGCGGCGGGATCTGCGGTGGCGGCGGCGGCGGCGGTGGCGGCGGCGGCGGTGGTGGCGGCGGCGGCGGCGGCGG
>Ga0207657_10000920_pt1 | contig 31131 bp, 35 predicted proteins | sample KBSC33metaG_FD_184316 | JGI IMG/M metagenome (GOLD analysis project Ga0207657, IMG submission 184316) | Corn rhizosphere microbial communities from Kellogg Biological Station, Michigan, USA - KBS C3-3 metaG (SPAdes) (version 2) | ecosystem: Host-associated > Plants > Roots > Rhizosphere > Soil ...
GAGCTGCTCGACGAACAGGTCGCGATAAAGGTGCGTCTTGTAAGCCCCAGCCCCGTCGCCAGGGAAAGTCCGGATCGCCGCCGCAACGGGCGGAGTCTGCGCCTGCGCGGCAAAGGCAATGGTAGCGCTAACAAAAATCGCCAGGCAGAAGCGGCTCGACACGGTCCAAATCCTCTCGCTGAACGCGCGCGGTTGGCCGCGCTGCAGGAGGTCTCATTGCATGCAAATTCGCGGGGGAAAAGACCGTCAGCGGCATTTTGCGCCGCCACGGCACCGTCCTGAACAGACCTAGGTTAATGCAGTCACGCCGAAACATGCCATTGCCGATATCCTGCGGCGGGCCCATCAGGTCTAAACGTGCGTATTGGCGTTGCCTGGAGGTACATGCCCTGGGCGGAGGATGGTTCGGATGCTGGCGGAGCTTCGACAACATCACGAGAAGATCGGTGACCTTCTCACCGCTCTGGAGGCGCTGTGCCAGGATCGGCATGCGGATATCGTGAAAGTGAGCGCGGTTCGGGTCGAGCTGACCCGCGCCAGCCGCGCCCGATCCGCCTATCTCAATGCGACAGTCTATCCGAAGGTGATGCGCTCCTGCCCGCCCGACAAGCGCCTCGCGCTTGAAAAGCTGAAGTCGGACGGCCTGCTCATGCTGGTGCGTTCCGGCGACCATATCCGCCATTGGACGACGCGGGAGATCACGGCGGATTGGCCCGGTTATTGTATCGCATCCGCGGCGGCACGGCAGAGCATGCGCGCGCGCATCGCGCTTGAAGCGCAATTGCTTTATCCTCTCCTGGAAAAGGATGGAGCGGGCCATAAACCGACAGCGCGGCCCTGAGTAAGGCCGTAATGGAGCACATGCTTTCCATCCGCCCGGTTGCGGCGGTTCAGCCAATCGGTCGGACATTGGCGTATTTGGCGTCAGGGGCGTCTTCCGCCAGGATAAGCGACGCACGTTCGGATCGCTGAAGCATCGCTCGCGATCGCGCGGAGCATCTCGAACGGCAGCCCCGCCCCATACCATGGCCCTGTACTTGTCTGCTTGTCGGCAAGCCAACGTCTGTGTTCCGCTCCATGGGAAATCGCGAATCCGCGAACGGCTGAGGTGGTCGATTTTACACGCGCGATACCCATATGATTCATTGCCGCTCGCAATGCGCACCTTGGGAAATGCGGCGCATCGAACCTCTTGTTTTCGGAGGAACCGCAGATGGACCAATTCACCGGCGGCTGCCTGTGCGGCGACGTTCGGGTCGTGGCGTCGGGACGTCCCTACCGGGTCGGCCTTTGCCATTGTCTCGACTGCCGCAAGCATCACGGCGCGCTGTTCCATGCCTCCGCGATATTCCCCCAGGAGGCGGTCAGGATCGAAGGCGAAGTCAGCGACTATGCCGGACGCTGTTTCTGTCCACGTTGCGGCTCATCCGTCTTCGGAAGGAGCGGAGACGAGATCGAGGTCAATCTGGGCGCGCTCGATGCCCCCGGGCAGCTGATGCCGACCTACGAAAGCTGGATCGTCCGCCGCGAATCCTGGCTGCCGCCCTTTCCGCTCGAACGCCGATACGAGCAGGATCGCGACCCCACGAGCCGCTTTGAGGAGTAGATGTCGCCGCTCTGCCTGCAGCTGGGTCGTTACCCATGTGTCCGGGCCGGAGATGGCGGTGAGTGGTGGCCCCGGAGGGACTCGAACCCCCGACCTCTCGTTTAGGAAACGCTTGCTCTATCCGGCTGAGCTACGGAGCCACTGCGCCGCCCCTAGGCAAGGTGGCGATTCCGGTCAACGGCGGCGGGTGCCGGCCTAATGGCTCACCTCTGGCGGAACGATCGGCAACGGCAGCGGCACGACCGGCACGCCATCCTCCACCAGCGCCTTGGCTTCTTCCACCGTCGCCTGACCGTGGATCGCGCGTTCGGGCGCATCGCCGTCATGGATCGCACGCGCCTCCGCCGCGAAGCGCGCGCCGACATGCTCCGATCCCTCGAGTGCCTTGGCCTGCGCCTTGGCAAGCGCGGCGAGTGCCGCCTTCAGGTCCGCGGGCGCGGGCGGGCCGGAGCGCATCGGCACCGCCGCCGGCGCTCGATTTCCTTTCGCGCCGACATTGGGCGCCATCACCGCCTTGCCGACCTCGCGCGCGCCGCAGATCGGGCAGGAGACGAGCCCGCTTTCACGCTGGCTCTCATAATCGGCGGATGAGCCGAACCAGGCTTCGAACACATGGCCCTGGCCGCAGGCCAGATCGAACACGATCATGGCGCGATCTCGACCGCGCCGATCGGGCGGCGGTGTCGGAGTACGGGGATTTGCGCCCTGACCTCGGCCAGCCGCGCCGGATCGATCTCGACCACCGCCACGCCGATGGCCTCGCCCATGTCCAACAGCACCTCGCCCCACGGATCGACAACCAGCGAATGGCCGTAGGTCGTGCGGCCGTCCGCATGGTCGCCGGTCTGCGCGGCGGCGATGACGAAAGCGCCCGCCTCGATCGCGCGGGCGCGCATCAGCACATGCCAATGCGCCTTGCCGGTCGGCACGGTGAAGGCCGCCGGAATGGCAAGCATCGTCGCGCCGGCATCGCTCAAACCGCGAAACAGGTCCGGGAAGCGCAGATCGTAGCAGATTGCGAGGCCGAGCCGCCCCCAGGGCGTGTCCACCGCCACCGCTTTCCCACCCGGCGCATAAGCTTCGGATTCGCGGATCGATTGGCCGCCGGGCAGGTCGATATCGAACAGGTGCAGCTTGTCGTAGCGCGCACGGATCGCGCCCGCATCGTCGATCACGAAAGCGCGGTTGGCGTTGCGTCCATCCGCCGCGCCCTTGAGCGCCAACGAGCCCAGGTGAACCCAGAGCTTATGCTTCGCCGCCGCCTCGCGCACCGCGGCGAGCGCCACATCCTGCTCTTCGGCAACGATCGTGCCCGCCGCGCGTGCCCGGTCGCGATCGAGCACCTCGCTCATCTCGGGCGTGAACAGCATGTCCGCCCCCTCACCCGCCGCGCGTTCGACCGCCTCGACCAGCGCGCGCGCGCCGATCAGCGGGTCGATGCCCGTATTCGCCTGAAACAAGGCAGCGCGCATCAGCCGGCCAGCAGCGGGTCGAGCTTGCCCGCGCGTTCGAGCGCGGCAAGCTCGTCCGATCCCCCGACGTGCATGTCGCCGATGAAGATCTGCGGCACGGTGGTACAGCCACGCGCGCGCTGGATCATGTCCGCGCGCGCCGGGCCGCCCATCGTGATGTCATGTTCCTCGTAGCTGACGCCCTTCTCGCCGAGCAGCCGCTTGGCGCGCACGCAATACGGGCAGAACATCTTGGTGTAGATCTCGACCTTGGGCATTCCATATCCTTGTTCGCCCCGAAATGTGGGCGAGGGTCTCTTCTGTCAACGCATGTCCGCCTCGTCGCGCACCACGCGGGCCCAGCAGAGCAGGTTCACCTCCGCCGCGCCCGCGCGCTTCAGGATGCGCGCGCAGCCTTTGGCGGTCGCTCCCGTCGTATAGACATCGTCGATCAGCACGATCCGTCGCCCCTTCACTTTGTCCTTCCAGGCGGGGCCGAGCCGGAACGCGCCCGATACCGCGCGCTCGCGCGCCAGGCGGCCGAGCCCGCGCAGCGGCGGCGTGTGCCTTGGCCGCTCGACCAGGTCGAGCGCCAGTTCACCACCGTCACGCACCAAGGCGCGCGCGATCAGCGCCGCCTGATTGTAGCCGCGCGACCACAACCGCCAGCGGTGGAGCGGCACCGGCACGACCAAGGCTCCTTCCAGCATCGCCCCGCCTACGCGCCGCATCGGTCGGGCCATCGTCAGCGCGATGCCGGGACGGCGGCCATATTTGAGCTTGAGCGCGAGCGCGCGCGCGATCGGGCCGTAGGCCACCGCCGCCCGTGCGCGGTCGAAGGGCGGCGGATCGGCGAGGCAGGCGCCGCAGCGTGCATCCTCGTCAAACGCCAGTGCGATCGGCGCGCCGCATTGCCCGCAAGCCGGCCCGCCGAGGAAATCGAGGCTCCGCCAGCAGTCGAGACAAAAGCTGTGATCCTCGCCCACCACCGTGCCGCAGCCGGGGCAACGCGGCGGCAGCGCGAAGGCGACCACCCTCCGAGCGGCATTTCGGGCAAGGCGAAACAAGGCCATGGCCCGCTTGTCCGACGCGGCGTGCGCGGGCACAAGCCCCGCCGTGGAACCGCCCGAAATCTTCGACCGCCGCCTGCGCCGCCTGCGCCGCGACCGCGCCGCCCCTGGCTTCTCGCACCATAGCTTCGTGCGCGATGCGATCGTCGAGGCCTTGCTCGACCGGCTCGACCTGGTGAAGCGCGACTTCGCGCATGCGCTCGATCTCGGCACCGCCGATGGCAGCCTCGCACGCGCGCTCGAGGCGCGCGGCATCGAGGTCACCGTCAGCGACGCCGGCGCGCGCTTTGCGGGCGAGGGCGTGCAATGCGACGAGGATCGCCTGCCCTTCCCGCCCGAAAGCTTCGACCTGATCGTCTCGGCGGGCGTGCTCGACAGCGTCAACGATCTGCCCGGCGCACTCATCCAATGCCGCCGCGCGCTCAAACCGGACGGGTTGTTCCTGGCCGGCTTCGTCGGCGCGGGGAGCCTCGCTTGGCTGCGCAAGGGCCTGCTCGCCGCCGATCAGGCCGCGGGCGACGCCGTCCCACAACGCGTCCATCCGCTGATCGACGTTCGCGCGGCCGGCGACCTGCTCGCCCGCGCCGGATTCGTGCTGACGGTAGCCGACAGCGAACCGCTTGATGTCGGCTACGGCGATCCGTTCCGCCTGATGGCCGATCTGCGCGGCATGGCGGCGACCAATATGCTCACCGGCCAGACGCTGCCGCTCACGCGCGGGCGTCTGGCGCATCTCGCCCGATCCTTCGCGGATGCCGCCGGACCCGACGGTCGGTTGCGCGAGCGGTTCGAGCTGGTGTTCATGACCGGATGGGCGCCCGGCCCCGATCAACCCCAGCCCGCCAGGCGCGGCTCGGCGACCACCAGCCTCGCCGCCGCGCTTCGTTCCGGATAAAGCGCCGCCGCGGTCCGCACCCCCGACCCGGCCTCCCATAGAATACCCTATTGAGAGGCCGGGTGGGGGTGTGGGCCGGTGTGGGCTTTCAATTCACAATAACGCGTCGAGCAGGCCGATCAGCGGCCGGTCGGGTCCAGGCATCTCGAGCCCATAGAGATCCTTCACGCGTACCCAGCGCAAGGAGCCTCCCTCCAGCGACTGCGGCGTGCCGCGCCATTTGCGGCAGACGTACAGCAGCAGCACCATATGCCGCGTCCCGCCCGGCTGCGTGTCGCTCGCGAAGGTCGCGGGCGCGAGGCAGGCGGCCTCGACATCGATCCCCAATTCCTCCTTGAGTTCGCGGATCAGCGCGGCTTCGGGCGTCTCGCCCGCCTCCACCTTGCCGCCGGGAAATTCCCACAGACCGGCAAAGGGTTTTCCGGGTGGGCGCTCCTGGATCAGGAGTCGCCCGTCCCCATCGATCAACGCGGCGGACGCAACCGTCAGGAAGCTCATGCAAACCTTTCTTTTACCTTGCCCTGTCAAACGGGGCGTCCCGATCCGCGCCAGATGGCGGATGCGCAGAGGATTGGACATGAAGCGCCGCCTGATCAAGCTCATCGGGAACATGCGCGGCGCGACCGCGGTCGAATATGGGCTGATCGTCGCGCTCATTGTGATCGTGGCCGTCGTCGGCATTCAGGCCTTGGGCGGCAGCAGCGCGAGTATCTGGGGTAATATTGCCAATAAAGCCAGCGACGCCATGCCAAATGGATAATTTACCAAGCCCAAACCGTATTAAATGTTCTTAAACCACCCTCTGTTAAACGAATCGGTGCTGGTCCGCTCCACAAGGCAGCCGGCGCCATGAGTTTGGACCAAAAGCAAGTCGATCGACAAGGAGATTTAGTTATGCGTGCAATCCGCAATTTCATCAAGAACAGCAAGGGCGCTACCGCCATTGAATACGGCCTGATCGCAGCTCTGATCGCGGTTGCCGCGATCGGCGCGATGTCGGCCCTCGGCACCAAGCTGAAGACCACGTTCTCGAACGTTGCGAGCAACATGAACGCTTCGTAATCCTCGATTACGGACCGACAAAGCGGGGCCGGCGCAAGCGATTGCGCCGGCCCTTTGCTTTTGGGCGCCGCGCGAGATCATATTACTTCCGTAACATTAACCAGTCTTTGAAATGCTCGTATAGCCTCCGAAATGATAATGGGGGCCGCAGCCTTCTTTTCGAGGCTAGGACTTCTGGAGGCACCTATGAAGTTTTTGAAGACGCTCGCCGCAAACAAGCGCGGCGCGACCGCTATCGAATATGGCCTCATCGCAGCCCTGATCGCGGTTGCCGCGATCGGTGCAATGAGTGCGCTGGGCACCAAGCTATCCACCACGTTCTCGAACGTGTCGAGCAACATGAACGCCTCGTAACAGTGTCGACAGCCCCTCCGCGTTACGCGGAGGGGCTTCAGCCTATCGCCAGGAACTTGGCGCGGCGCTGATCGAGCAGAGCCTTCGCGCTCTTGCCGGCGAGCGCCGCCAGTTCCTCGGCAATCGCCGCGCCCAATGCGGCGATCGCGGCAATCCGGTCGCGTTGCGCGCCGCCGACCGGCTCCGGCACGATCCGGTCGATCACGCCCAATTTCTCCAGATCCTGCGCGGTGATCTTCATCGCCTCCGCCGCATCGGCCGCTTTCTCGGGTCCGCGCCATAGGATCGACGACGCGCCCTCGGGCGAAATCACCGAATAGATTGCATGCTCGAACATCAGCACGCGATTGGCCGCGGCCAAGGCGACCGCGCCGCCCGATCCGCCCTCACCCACGATCGCCGCGACGATCGGCACGGTCAGCGCCAGGCATTGCTCGGTCGAGCGTGCGATCGCTTCGGCCTGGCCGCGCTCCTCGGCCTGTACGCCGGGAAACGCGCCCGCGGTATCGACCAAAGTCACCACCGGTAGCTCGAAGCGCTCGGCCAGCCGCATCAGGCGGATCGCCTTGCGATAGCCTTCGGGCTTGGCCATTCCGAAATTGTGCTTGATGCGGGTGGCGGTGTCGTCGCCTTTCTCGTGCCCGATCACCACCACGCGCCGCCCTGCGATGCGGCCGAGGCCGCCGACGATCGCCTGATCGTCGGCAAAGGCGCGGTCGCCCGCCAGCGGCATGAAATCGTCGACGAAGCCCGCGATATAATCCTTAAGGTGCGGCCGCTCGGGGTGGCGCGCGACCTGAGTCTTCTGCCAGGGCGTGAGCTTGGCATAGGTTTCGCGCAACAGCCGGTCCGACTTGGCCTGGAGCTTGGCGACTTCGGATTCGATGTCGAGCGTCCCATCATGGCTGTCGGCGGTCTCGCGCAGCTCGACGATCCGCGCTTCCAGTTCCGCGATCGGCTTTTCGAATTCGAGGAAAGAGGTCATCGCGCGGCGGTTAGAAGCCGGGGCGGCCAGCGTCAACGCGCCTGATCATTTAGGGTCCGTCAAGGGATGGCGCTGATTGACCAATTCGACCAGCCTCCGGCTGTCGACATGCGTGTAGATTTGCGTCGTCGCGATGTCGGCATGGCCGAGCATCGTCTGCAGCGCGCGCAGGTCGGCACCGCCCTCCAGCAGATGCGTCGCGAAGGCGTGGCGCAACACGTGCGGGCTTACCCGATCGGGGGGGATTCCGGCATCGGCGGCGAGATTGCGCAGCAACTGGAACAAGCGGACCCGGCTGACATGCTTGTCGCCCGACGGAAAGAGATAGGCGCCGCCCTTGGGCAGCGTCTCCGCATAAGCCGCGACCGCAGCCCGCGCGCGATCCGATATCGGCACGAGCCGCTCGCGCCCGCCTTTGCCGCGCAAGATCAGGTAAGGCTGGTCGCGGCGGACCAGGTTGCGCGGCAGCGATACCAATTCGGTCGCGCGCAGGCCGGAGCCGTAAAGCAGCTCCATCAGCGCGGCGAGCCTGAGATTGGCGGGAGAGCGGTCGAGCACGAGCCGCCGCTCGACTTCCGCGAACAATGTATCGACATCCTGGTGATCGAGCGTGCGGGGCAGGGTCCGCGCGGCGCCGGGCCGGGGCAACGCCTCGGACGGATCGTCCGCGCGCAGCCCTTCCTCCGCAAGGAAAGCGAAGAACCGCCGCAAGGCCGACGCCTTGCGTGCGACGCTGCTACGCGCCAGCGAGAGCCATTCCTCGCCCAATTTGCGGAGCATCGCCTGATCGGCGCAGCCGAGCTTGCCGCCGAGAGATTCGGATGCGCCCGCAAGATCGCGGCCATAAGCGGCGAGCGTGTTCCTTGCCGCGCCCGCCTCGGCCGCCATCATCTCGAGGAAGCGCTCGATCAGCGCGCGATCGTCTCCGCTGGCCGCAGCGGCTGTCATCGCCGCCTCGTTGCTCCGCCGGCGGTCACAGCCGCGTCATCGCCTCGGCGGAGATCATGCGCGCCTCATTCTCCATCCCGACAGCGCGCAAGGCGCTGATCATCTGATAGAAATCACCCGCCGGCACCCCCGTCCAGGTGGACGACTGCATGCCGACCGCGGCCAGCAAGGCCACCGTGCCGCGTTCGTGCGCGGACACGGCGCGGCGCAGCGCATTGCCGTAAGCACTGGTCTGACCGAGCGTGACGCCGAGGCGCTTGGCAAGCTTGGCCGCATCGGCATCGTTGAGCCGCCCCAACCCCGCTAAGGCCGAGATCAGCAGCGCGCTGCGTTGCACACCCGAATCCCCGGCCCGATCGGCGAATTTGCGCACGCGCGCCGCATCGATAGCGACGACAGGGCGCCGCGTGCCCACCGCAAGGATTGCCCAGGCGCGATCGCCGTCCGTCCCGCTCGTTGCCTCGGCCACGCTCGCCCAGCGCTCGGCCTGGATATCGAGCCCGGCCGCCAGCATCGAGGCGACCAGGGGCGCGACATCGTCCTTCTGGTCGCTCGATGGTGTGATCCCCGCTGCCGCGCGCGCGGTCAGGATCGAGGCGGCATAACGGTCGCGCTCTCCGCCATTTCCATTGGAGGCCGCGTCCCAAAGCGCATGCATCGCCGACAGCCGCGCGTCATCGTCATCGCCGCGATAAGCAGCGCGGAGCCGTCCGGCAGGACTGTCCGTATCCTCATCGCCCGCTTCGTCCATCACCCGGCCATAGAGATCGACCAGATCCTCGCTCGAAATTACGCCCAGTGCCGCCGCGATTCGCGCGGGCGCGATCCGGTCGGATGCGGACAGCATCGGCGCGCGCGCCAGCCATCCTTCATACCAGACAGGTGCTCCATCCAGCATGGTCTGCGGGATGGCGATGCCGAGCGCGCTGGCGAGGCCGAACCGCCAGTCGGTCAGCGCGTCGACGCCGGTCCAGTCGACCTGGATGTCGCGCCGCCCGCCGCCACCGGCCGCCACCAGCCTCTCGGCGAGCGGATGATCGATCGAATCGTTGGGCGGGCCGCGCCCGATCGTGGCATTTGCGGTAGCGGTATCGCCGGCGAGCGTTGCGCAGATCGCGCGGATCATCGGCCAGGCGGGCTGGCCGCCGACCTGCTCGTCGCCATCCGGAAGCGGGCACAGGCCCTGCGGATCCGACGTAGCCAAAGCGGATTCGATCGCAACTCGGCGCAGGCGCGGGCTGAAGCGTTCGACATCGACCCCCTGCACCAATATCCGCGCTGCGTCCGCTTCGCCCAGACGCAGCAGCAACGCCGCGCGATCGGCAACCCAGTCGGCCTCGCTCTCGCCTGGCGGGGCGGGCGTCGCGCCGACCAGCGCGCGGCGCAGCATGATCTCCGCCCAGCGCGAGGCGATCGGCGCCTGCATCCGCCGCATCAGCGTGGCGAGATAGCGCCCGTCCGCGTCGCCGAACGCGTCGCTGCCATAAACGGGATCAGTGCCGACCAGCGCCAGCGAGCGCTTGGCGGCGTCGGGCATCTCAGCCGGCGGCGTGGCCTCGGCCGCTGCCAGTTTTGCGATGTCCGACGGCAGCAATGTCGGACTGCTCTCGGCCACTGCCTCGTCCGCGCTGGGCACAGCCGCGGGCGCAGCACCAGGCGCGGCCTGGCCTGGACCGGCCGGTGTGGGCGCGGCCGGCTTCTCCGCCTTGGGGGAGGGCGCGCCGAAACCCGGCGGCAGCAGGGATTGCGGCGCATCCTGCCCCAGCACCGGCAGGGCGACGACGCAGGCCGCAGCCCCCGCCGCCAACGCGCCGAGCTTAATGCGCCGCCGCATTGGCGGTCACCGGCGTCTCGATATGCGCCAGCGGAACCGGGCGATTGAGCGACGCCAGCACGAACATCGCAGCGACGATGACCACGAGGATGACGAGGAGGATCAGAATCGGGCGCGGCAACTTGGCATCCTTCAAGAATTCATATGCGGCGGCGCTTTTGCCCGACCGGGGGCGCCTGTGTATAGCCCCCGTAACTATGACGACCGCCTGCGTGCAGCATGATCCGATATCGCGTCCGATCGTGCTGGTCGGGCTGATGGGTGCTGGCAAATCCACGGTCGGCCGCCGGCTGGCGCATCGCCTCCACCTCCCCTTTGCCGATTCCGATCATGAGATCGAGGAGGCGGCAGGGCTCACCATCGCCGAGATGTTCGAGAAATATGGTGAAGCGGAGTTTCGCGACGGCGAACGCCGCGTGATCGCGCGCCTGATCGACGGAAGCCCCAAGGTGATCGCGACGGGCGGCGGCGCATTCATGAACGAGCAGACACGCATGCTCATCCTCGAAAAAGCCACCGCCATCTGGCTCGATGCCGATATCGAGACATTGGTCGAGCGAGTCGCCCGCCGTTTGGGCTCGCGCCCCCTGCTCAACGGCACCGATCCGCGCGAGAAGCTCAGAACGCTGGCCGAGACGCGCAATCCGATCTACGCGCTCGCGCCCATCCACATCCACAGCAAGCCGCTGCCGCACGATTCGACAGTGGACCAGATTATGAAAGCGCTCGGCCGATGATCCGCGTCGATGTCGGTCTCGGCGACCGTTCCTACCCCATCATGATCGAGGCGGGCCTGCTCGACCGTGCCGCCGACCATCTTGGAGGGTACGCGCGCAATGGCCGGCTGGTGGTGGTCACCGACGAATCCGTCGCCGCGACCCAGCTGCCGCGCCTCGTCGCAGGCCTTGGCGGCATCCGCGTCGAACCGGTGATCCTGCCGGCGGGCGAGACGACCAAGGGCTGGACGATGCTCGAACGGCTGACCGACCAACTGATGGAGCATGGAGTCGAACGCAGCGACCGCATCGTCGCGCTCGGCGGCGGCGTAATCGGCGACCTGGTGGGTTTCGCCGCCTCGATCCTCAAGCGCGGCTGCGGCTTCGTGCAGGTGCCGACCACCTTGCTGGCGCAGGTGGACAGCTCGGTCGGCGGCAAGACGGCGATCAACACGCGCGCGGGCAAGAATCTGATTGGCGCCTTTCATCAGCCCGATCTCGTCCTGATCGATCCGACCACCCTCGACACGCTGCCCCAGCGCCAGGTTCGCGCGGGGTATGCCGAGGTGGTCAAATATGGCCTGATCGACGATTTCGATTTCTTCTCCTGGTGCGAAGCCCATGCCGCGGCGCTGCTGGCCGGCGATCCGGACGCGCGAACACAGGCGATCGCGCACAGCGTCGCCGCCAAGGCACGCGTCGTCGCCGCCGACGAGCGCGAGACCACCGGCACGCGCGCGCTGCTCAACCTCGGCCACACGTTCGGCCACGCGCTCGAAGCGGAAACCGGCTTTTCCGACCGGCTGCTCCATGGCGAGGCAGTGGCGTGCGGGATGGCGCTCGCGTTCCGCTTCTCCGCCACGCTAGGCTTGTGCCCCGGCCAGGATGCGGCGCGCGTCGCCCGCCACCTCGAGCAGGTCGGCCTCCCCACCACGCTCCGCGCCGCTTATGTCGATACGGACGGCGCGACTTTGGTCGGCCATATGGCGCATGACAAGAAAATGGCGGGCGGCCGCCTGCCCTTCCTGCTCGCGCGCGGGATCGGCCAGACCTTCCTCGCGCAGGATGTAGACCTGAAGGAGGTCGCGGCTTTCCTTGACGGCGAACGCTAAGCCAGTTCGGCCAGCCGCAACCGACCGGGCACGAATCCCGCCCGCTTTTTCCAGGTCAGAAGCCCCTCCCCGCCATGTTCTGCGGCGCCGTAGAGCAGCACCTTTGCCCCTTTGGCGGCCGGCTCGGGCGCCTCGATCAGCCAGCGTGCGATCTCATGATGAAGCAATAGCATGACGCCATCGGCGAGCCGATCGCGATGGCCCATGATCTCGGTATAATGGACGACGTCGCCGATCCGCATCAGCCGGACATAGGCGACCAATCGTTCGCCAACCTCGACCTTGTTCTGGCGATGACCGGGTTCGGGCGCGAACAACCCCCACCAGATCGTCCAGTGGACCGGACAGCAAGGCGACGCGACAGGCAGCGCCTGGGTTGCGGGTTCGGCGATATGCTCGGGCTTCAGGAACCAGCGGTCGAACACCGGTCCGGCGGCGCGGAACGCCATCGAGGTCCGGATCGCATGCATGTCCTCGACATGCGACGTCAGCATGAATTGGCGCGCGCGATAGCCTTTGCGCGCGGCGCTGCGGACCTTCGACAAGGTTCGTGACGAACGCTGCTTCAGCACCGCGTCAAAAGCCGCGACATCGGGAAGATCCGGTATCCGGATCAGCATCGGCGTGAGCCGCAGCCTCGATTGCCGCGCACCCATGCGGGCGTAGCGCCGCAGCAATTTAGGGACCCTGTCCGTATGGAGCGGGCACGGCGCGCGGCAATCGCCGGGGCGGTGCCATTCGACCGGCATCTCCTCAACCTCGGCGCTGCGCGTGCCGAACATGGCCAGTCGCTTGCCGCGCAGCGCCAGCACCAGCAGCGGCTCGACCGCGACTTGATGCAGGCGCACCGTCAGATCACCGATGACATTGGTCATGCTGGTCGGTGGATCAGCGCTTGCGGCCCTTGGCCGTCCCGCGCCACGCGAGCAGCAACCAGCCAAGAATCATCCCTACTCCGCCCAGCGGCGTTACCGCGCCCAACCAATGCGGCGCACCCAACGCCATCGCATAGAGCGTCGCGGCGAACAGTGCCGAGCCCCCCAGCAGCAATGCCGCCGCCCATTCGGCGCCGAGCTGCACCGCGACGATCGCCGCCAACGCATGGATCAGCTCATATTGGCCGCCCGTCCTGAGCCATTCCACCGCCCTGCCGCTCGCGCCATGCGCGCCAAAGGCGCCGGCGATCACAGCCAGCGCGCCCGACAAAGCCGCGAGGCGGATCAGCCCCCGACCGCTCACTGATCCTCGTCCAACAGCGGTTTGGAAAAGTTGAACATGGTGCGCGCTTCTTCCGAGAAGACGCCCTTGTCGGCCTGGACGCGCAGCCGTTCCTTATCGCGGGCGCGGTAGGCGGTTTCGATCCGCGCGATCCGTTCATCGTCGACGCCAAGCGTCTTGAGCACCTTGCGCCCCATCAGCACCGCGCTTTCGAACACTTCGCGGATCACCGCCGCGGTATCGAGCCCGCGATAGCGCATCAAAGCGCGGCGATCATAGGCGCGGACGTAGACGGCGGCCTGGCGGAAGGTCTTGAGCGCCAGCTCCAGCTCGTCCCGGCTCAGCTGATCCTTGTCCATCGCGAAGACGATGGTGCGCGCCTCATGCCCGCCCGCCTGCTTGAGCAGATCGAGCCGCGTGCCGTCGCCATAATAGACCTTGGCACCGAATTGCGAGGCGACGTCGATCATCTCGGCATCATTGTCGATGATCGTCACCGATATGCCCGCGCCCACCATCATCTGCGCGATCGTCTGGCCGAAACGCCCGTAGCCGACCACGATCGCATTCGCCTGATCCGCCGTCTCAGGACCATCGAGATCGTCGCGCTTGGGCTCTTCCTTGGGCCGGTTGAAGCGTGTCGCGATCTGCATCAGGAAAGGTGTGCTCACCATCGACAGCGTCACGATCGCGCTGAACAGGCTTGCTGCCTGAGGATCGACCAGTTGCGCCGCCGCCGCCTGGCCGAACAGCACGAATCCGAATTCGCCCCCCTGGCTCAGCAACAGCCCCGATGCCACCGCGGGCCGCCGTTCGACCCCGAACAGCAGGGCCAGCACGAAGATGATCGCGGCCTTCACCATCACCACCGCCGCCGCCATGCCGACCACGAACATCGGCCGCGCGACGATCGCATGCAGATCGAGCCGCATCCCGATCGCGAGGAAGAACAGGCCGAGCAGGACCGTGCGGAACGGCTCGACATCCGTCTCCAGCTCGTGGCGATACGGCGAATCCGCGAGCATCACGCCCGCGACGAAGGCGCCGAGCGCGGTCGACAGATGCAGCACCTGCATCACCGCCGCCGCCGACAGGACGGTGAACAAACCCGCCGCGATGAACAATTCGCGCTCGCCGAGGCCGCCGATCAGCCTGAACAGCGGATTGAAGATATAGCGCCCAGCCAGCACCAGCCCGACCACCGCACCGACCGTATAGAGAGCGAGCAGCCAGCCCGGCGGCGCGCCCGGATCGGCGGGTACGCGCGAGAGGCTGGCGATGATCGTGATCAGCGGCACGATCGACAGATCCTGGAACAACAGGACCGAGAAAGCGCGCTCGCCGAACGGGGTGTTGAGCCGGCCCGCCGATTGCAGCATCGGCAAGACCTGCGCGGTCGAGGACAGAGCCAGCGGCAGCCCCAGGGCGAATGCCGCCGGCCAGCTGAACCCGGCAAGGTGGATCACGCCCGCCAGCGCGACGCCGCACAAGGCGACCTGCGCCAGACCGAACCCGAAAATGTCGCGCCGCAGCCGCCACAGCCGCGTCAGGTTGAGCTCGAGCCCGACCAGAAACAGAAGCAACGTGATGCCGAGATCGGCGATGCTGAGCTTGGATTCGGCGCCGTCGACCAGCCGCATCAGGTCCGGCCCGATCAGCGCGCCCGCAACGAGATAGCCCAACGTCGCACCCAGGCCGAGCTTGCGGAACAGCAGAACGAAGCCGAGCGAAACGCCCAGCATGATGAAGCCGTCGGTGACGAGTGTTTCGTTCACGCGGCTTGCGCGGACGCGGCGCGCGCGGCGGCCTCGGCCACCGCCTCGAAGGCCAGCCGAATCGAGGCGTGGCGCGCGCTATGCGCGCGCGCCGGCCCGAAGATCTCAAGCCCCGGCCAGTCGCCTGGATCGTCGCGCTCGCCGGCAAGGAAGGCGGTCAGCGCGTCGCGCGCCTCCTCCAGCTCAGCAAGACTGCGCCCGATGGCATGCGCGCCCATCAACGACGCAGACGCCTGGCCGAGCGCGCAGGCGCGCACCTCCTGGCCCAATTGCGCGATGCGTCCGTCACCATCCAGCACCACATCGATGCTCACGCGGCTCCCGCAAATCGGCGAGCGCCGTTCGGACGTGCCGTGCGGATGCGCGAGGCGGGCGTGATGCGGGATGCTGGTCGCGAGCTTCAGGATCCGCGTATTGTATAGCGTGTCGGCCATGGCTCAGTTGCCGTTCGATTGAATCGCCGGGCCGCTCTCATTGCCGCCCGGGTTCGCCTGCGCCGCGCGACGGTGCTGGACCCAGTCGACCACCGCACGGCCGCTCGCATTCAACAACGGATAGGTGCGCGAGTTGCGTTCGAAGCTCGGCCGCTCCGAATTGCTGCCCCAGATCGTGTCGAACACCAGGTTCACGCCCAGGAAGAGCACGGTCGCGACGAGCAGGCCCTTCAGCGCGCCGAAGCCGAGACCGAGGATGCGGTCGAACGAGCCCAGCACCGATTTCTTGGTGCGCTGGCCTAGCGAAGCCGCGACCATCTTGCCGCCGAAGAAGACCGCGGCGAACACCAGCACGAACGACAGGACCGACGCGCCACTCGGGCTTTTCACGACATGGACCAGCAGGCTCGCCACCGGGCCATGCAGCAGTTTGAGCGCGAAAATGGCGGCCGCCCAGGCAAAGAGCGACAGCACCTCCATCACGAAACCGCGCATGAAGCCCATCACGGCGCCCCCTCCGATCAGGAGCAGGACGATGATATCCATTGCCGTCAGCATCTACCCGCTATGGCAATCGGGCCCGCCAATCACAAGGGCTCCACGGTTGCGGATCGGCTCGCGCGAGCCAATCCGCAACCGTGGCGGGACTCAGCCCGCCGGCTTCATCGAATTGTTGAGCTCGTCGCGATCGAGCGTGCCATCGCCATTCTTGTCGGCCGCTTTGAAGCGATCGGCAGTGACCGCCATATAGGCCGCCTTGGTGACGGTGCCGTCGGCATCCGGCTTGATGCCCGCGAAGGCGCCCTTACCCATTTCGTCGAGATCGGCGAGCTTCACTTTTTCCGCGCCCTGGGAGAAGAAATTCCAGCCACCCTCGCGGAATGCGGTGAACTCCTCCGCTGTGACCTTGCCGTCGCCATTCGGGTCGGCGAACTGCATCATGTCCATCTGCGCGGACGCGGGGGCAGACAGTGCCACCATCGCAACGGCGGAAGCGATCAAAGCCAATTTCAGACGCATAAGGGTTCCTCACCTTTGATTATGTTGTGAGACATATCATATAGAATCCTCCTGTCACGGGGGGAACCGACGCTGCGCCCGCGGCGGGGGGTCGCGACTAATCGCTTGCGCTTCCGCCCCGCTTTGCCCACCTCGCGCGCGTCATGGGACTCCAGGCGAAGATATGTGGGCTGTCGACGCCCGAGACGATCGACGCGGCGATTGCGCATGGCGCGGCATGGCTCGGCTTCGTCTTCTTTCCGAAGAGTCCGCGCAGCGTCACGCCGGAGCAGGCCGCCGCGCTGATCGCGCATGCGCCGGACCGGGTCGGCAAGGCGGCGGTGCTGGTCGATCCCGACGATGCGCTGGTCGCGCGCGTTCTGGAAGCCGGCGTGACCGCGTTGCAGCTCCACGGCGACGAAAGTCCCGAGCGCATCGCTGGTCTCAGGCGACATAAGATCGAATTGTGGAAAGCCGTGCCGGTCCGCACCCGCGCCGATCTCGACACCGCACGCGCCTATCGTGGCGCGGCTGACCGCATTCTGTATGACGCGAAGACGCCGAAGGGCACGCTTCCGGGCGGCATGGGCCTGCGCTTCGACTGGAAATTGCTCGACGGATTCGCCCATCCTCTGCCCTGGGCTTTGTCGGGCGGGCTGGATGCGGGCAATATTGCCGAGGCCGTGCGCACGACCGGCGCGCCCTTGGTCGACACATCCTCGGGCGTGGAGAGCGCGCCGGGCGTCAAGAATGTGGACAAGATCGCCGCCTTCCTCCAAGCGGCAGCGCGTCTATGAACAACCTATTTTTCCCGTTCGCCCTGAGCTTGTCGAAGGGCTGCCCTTCTTCTCATGAAGAGAAGGGCAGTGCTTCGACTTCGCTCAGCACGAACGGCATTTTGTTGGTGCGATGACCCTTCCCAACAGCCTTCGACAGCAGCCCGATTCCTCGGGCCATTTCGGCGATTATGGCGGCCGCTACGTCGCTGAAACGCTGATGCCGCTCATTTTGGAGCTCGAGCGCGAATATCGCGCGGCTAAGGCGGATCCGGCCTTCCAGGCCGAGTTCGACGGGTTGATGACGCATTATGTCGGCCGTCCCAGCCCGCTTTATTATGCCGAACGGCTGACCGAGATGCTCCGCGCCTCCGCGCCCGAAGGCATGGGCCCCAAAATCTATTTCAAGCGCGAAGAGCTGAATCATACCGGCGCGCACAAGATCAACAATTGCATCGGCCAGATCCTGCTCGCGCGCCGCATGGGCCGCACCCGGATCATCGCCGAAACCGGCGCGGGTCAGCACGGCGTCGCGACCGCCACCGTCGCCGCGCGCTTTGGCCTTCCCTGCGTGATCTATATGGGCGCCAAGGACGTCGAACGGCAGCAGCCCAACGTGTTCCGCATGAAATTGCTCGGCGCCGAGGTGGTGCCGGTCACCAGCGGCGCGCAGACGCTCAAGGATTCGATGAACGAGGCGCTGCGCGACTGGGTCGCGAACGTCCACGACACCTTCTACATCATCGGCACCGCCGCCGGCCCGCATCCCTATCCCGAGCTCGTCCGCGACTTCCAGTCGGTGATAGGAAAGGAAGCCAGGACGCAGATAATGCAGGCGGAAGGGCGTTTGCCCGACCTGCTGGTCGCGGCGGTCGGCGGCGGCTCGAACGCGATCGGGCTGTTCCATCCCTTCCTCGACGACGAGGGCGTCGCGATGCTGGGGATCGAGGCTGCTGGCCATGGCGTCGATACCGACAAGCATGCCGCGTCGCTGAATGGCGGAACCCCCGGCATTCTCCACGGCAACAAGACCTATCTGCTGCAGGACGAAGACGGGCAGATCACCGAGGCGCACTCGATCTCGGCCGGTCTCGATTATCCCGGCATCGGCCCCGAGCATAGCTGGCTGCACGATATCGGCCGGGTGCAATATGAGCCTGTCACCGACCAGGAAGCGCTCGACGCCTTCCAGCTGTGCGCGCGCACCGAAGGCATCATCCCCGCACTCGAAAGCGCGCATGCGGTGGCGGCGATCGTGCGCAAAGCACGGGACTATCGGCGTGATCAGATTGTCGTGCTCAACCTGTCGGGGCGTGGCGACAAGGATATGAATACCGTCGCGAATGCGATGGGAGTGGCGTTGTGACCCGCCTTTCCGCCGCATTCGCCAAGGGCCGCCCGGCCCTGGTCTGCTTCGTCACCGCGGGCGATCCCACCCCCGCCGCGACGCCCGCCATTCTCGACGCGCTGGTCGCAGGCGGGGCGGATGTGATCGAGCTGGGCATGCCTTTCACCGATCCGATGGCGGACGGCCCCGCGATCCAGCGCGCCAATCTGCGCGCATTGGGCGCGGGTACGACCACCGCCGACATCTTCGCGATCGCCAATGGTTTCCGCGCGCGCCATCCCGATGTGCCGCTGGTGCTGATGGGTTATGCCAATCCCATGCTCCATCGCGGCTCCGCCTGGTTCGCGGATCAGTGCGCGGGCGCGGATGTAGACGGCGTGATCTGTGTCGACGTGCCCGCCGAAGAGGATCAGGCGATCGGCCCGGCGCTACGTGCGGAGGGCATCGCCCTGATCCGCCTCGCCACACCGACCACCGATGCGGCGCGGCTGCCGGCGGTGCTGAACGGCGCGGGCGGCTTCCTTTATTATGTTTCGGTCGCGGGCATCACCGGCATGCAGCAGGCGGCGACCGACAGCGTCGCGTCGGCGGTTGCAAGGCTCAAGGCCAATACCGATCTTCCGGTCGCGGTCGGCTTCGGCGTCAGGACGCCCGATCAGGCGGCGGCGATCGCCGCGGTCGCGGATGGCGTGGTGGTTGGTTCCGCGATCATCGACGTGATCGCGCAGGCAGCGGCGGATGGGAGCGATCCCGCCCCGGCCGTCGCCAAACTCGTCAGTGACTTGAGCGGTGCCGTGCGCGCCGCGCGGAAGGAGAAAGCGGCATGAGCTGGATCGATCGGGTGCGCAAGGCGCTGCCCTTCGTGGCCAAGCGCGAGACGCCGGATAATCTCTGGCACAAATGCCCGAGCTGCGGGACGATGCTGTTCACGCGCGAATATGAGGAAAACCAGTCGGTCTGCCCGAAATGCCAGCATCACGGGCGGATCGGGCCGGACGCGCGCTTCGATGCGATTTTCGACGGCGGCATCTACACGCCGATCGCCGCGCCATCGGTGCGCGAGGATCCGCTCAAGTTCCGCGATTCCAAGAAATATGCCGACCGCCTCAAGGCCGCCCGCACCAAGACCGGCGAACAGGATGCTTTGCTCAACGCCAGCGGTCTGATCGAGGGTTTCAAGGCGGTCGTCGGCGTGCAGGATTTCGGCTTCATGGGCGGATCTATGGGGCTGGGCGTGGGTGCGGCCTTCCTGGCTGGCGTCGAGGCAGCGATCGCCGATCGATCTCCCTATATCATCTTCACCGCGGCGGGCGGCGCGCGCATGCAGGAAGGCATCCTCAGCCTGATGCAGATGCCCAAGACCACGGTCGCGATCCAGAAATTGCGCGAGGCGGGGCTGCCCTATATCGTGGTGATGACCGATCCGACGACGGGCGGCGTTACCGCGTCTTACGCGATGCTGGGCGACGTCCAGCTTGCCGAGCCGGGCGCGCTGATCGGCTTCGCCGGCCAGCGCGTGATCGAAAGCACGATCCGCGAGAAATTGCCCGAAGGCTTCCAACGCGCCGAATATCTGCTCGATCACGGCATGCTCGACATGGTGGTCCACCGGCACAAGCTCCGCAGCGAGCTGGCACGGCTGATCGCCTATCTCTGTCCGGGGAAGCAGGCGGCGTGACGATGTTTGGCCCCTCCCTTTCAAGGGAGGGGAAGGGGTGGGTGCGCGCGTCTGCGCGCTCAAAAGAACTCGGCCACCACTTCCCCTCCCCAACCCCTCCCCTGAAGGGGAGGGGCTTTCGATAATGGCCGATTTCGCCGTCTCCTCCGACCCCGCGGTCCAGCGCCAGCTCGATCGCCTCGCCACGCTCTCCCCCGGCGCCGATATTCTCGGGCTGGAGCGGATCAGCGCGCTGCTCGAGCGGCTCGGCAATCCGCACCACGAACTCCCCCCCGCCTTCCACGTCGCCGGCACCAACGGCAAAGGGTCGACCTGCGCCTTCCTGCGCGCCGCGATCGAGGCGTCGGGCAAGAAGGTCCATGTCTACACCAGTCCGCACCTCGTGCGGTTCAACGAACGGATCCGGATCGCCGGAAACCTGATCGAGGATGCGTTGCTCGCGAGCCTGCTGGCGGAGGTGCTCGATATCGCCGACGGCATCTCGCCGAGCTTCTTCGAGGTCACCACCGCAGCCGCTTTCCTCGCATTCGCGCGAAACCCTGCCGACGCCGCGATCATCGAGGTCGGCCTGGGCGGGCGGCTCGATGCGACCAACGTGCTCGAAAAACCGGTCATGTGCGGCATCGCCCAATTGGGGATCGACCATCAGACCTTCCTGGGCGACCGGATCGAACAGATCGCCGCCGAGAAGGCTGGCATCGCCAAGGCGGGCGTGCCGCTGGTGACGCATCATTATCCCGCCTCGCAAGGCAATGAGATCGGGCGCGCGGCGCGTGCGGTCGGCGCGCGCTGGCTGGAGAAAGGCGGCGTCTGGGACGCCTCCCCCTATCGCGGTAAGCTTCATTATCATGACGCTCAAGGCGAGCTCGATTTGCCGTTGCCGCGCCTGGCCGGTGCGCATCAGGCCGCCAATGCCGCGCTCGCGATCGCGATGCTGCGCCATCAAGATGCGATCGAGGTGCCCATTGCCTCGCTGCGCGCGGCTATGGGTTGGGCGGAGTGGCCGGCGCGGCTGCAGAAGCTCACGAGCGGTCCCCTCCCCGCCTTGCTGGCCGAAGGCAGCGAATTGTGGCTCGATGGCGGGCATAACCCCGCCGCCGGCCGCGCCATCGCCGATTTCTTCCGCGCACGCCTGGCCCCGGGGCGGCCGTTCCACCTTGTCCTGGGGATGCTCGCCAACAAGGATCTGCGCGGCTTCCTCGAACCGTTCGCGGGCAGCGGCGTGCATGTCGTCGCGGTGCCGGTGCCGGGGCACGAGCATCATGACGCTGCGGCGGTGCGCGCGGCGGCGGAAAGCCTGGGCCTGAGCGCCGGAGCCGCGCCCGACGCACCAGCCGCGCTTGAAGAGGTGGCACGGCAGGAAACCGTAGCACCGTTGGTGCTGATCGGGGGCTCGCTCTATCTCGCCGGTACCGTCCTCGCCGCGAACGGCACGCCTCCAAACTAGCACGACATCCATTATTGCGATTGACTATCAATAGCGACAATGGGAATTTGGCGCTTCGATCAAGGAGTCGCCATGCGTTCGACCGAGCCGCACCCGGAGTTGCTGCCTCACGCCGCTCCCACCAGCCCCTATCGCCGCCTGCTGCTCTTCACGATGCGGCGCATGGCGGCGGATGGAATCACCGATGCACATGCAGCGCATGCACTCTTCACAGGGTTTGGGCTGGGATATCGCCGGCCCTTGATCCTGCTGCGCGCGCTGATGGCGGAGCTGTCGCGCGTATCGGCGGCACAGCTCAAGGTCGCGCCCTGTTGCTGCGCGCGGATGACGCGCGATGAGGCGATGTTGCTGGATTTGATCGCAGAAGCACCGTCGCGGCCGAACCAGGTGCATGCGGCGATGCGCGATCTGCTGCATGTCCAATCCTGCCTTGGAGCGGTCAGCAGCGCCGAAGCGGTCGCCAATGCGTTCGCCGATCTGGGTATGCCGCTTTCCGATTGCAGAAATTGCAACAACGACGGAGCGTTTTGAACTGGCGGTGAATCGAAGCCGCTCCTAAATATGCTGCACCGCACAAGAGATGCGGTGTTTCGCAAAGGAAATATACCGTGATAACGTTCGAAAACGCGACGAGCCTGGTGCTCGCGATCGCGGCGCAGGCGCTTGCCGTCGGCCTAATTTTCGCCCTCTAGACCTTGACCGGTGCAAGCTGGAATCAGCTTGAACCGTTACTCAGGGTCTCAACCATTTGAGTAAAACGAGCGAAAGGGGGCGGCGGGGATGACCCGCCGCCAACCTTCGTCTCGTCAGGCTTCGACCAGTTCGAGCCCTTCCATTCTTGCCACCGGCAACCCGCCTTTTTTCTTGGCCTGGGCCAGCAACTCCTCCTTGCGCGCCGCCATCTGTGCGCCAAGCGCCTCCATATCGAGATCCGTCCGCCGCGCCTGCGCGAACATTCCCGTTATCCAGCGCTCTTCCTCGGCGACATGGTGCTTGATCTCCTCCGACAGCACCTTGACCTTGGCGTCGTAATAATCGTCCTTGGGGTCGGCCTGTGCGAGGTCGTTGATCAGCACCTTGGCGCCGTCATGTTCGATCACGCCTTCTTCGACCAGGGCAGCGTCGATCTTCGGTTTGACCGCGGGGTAGAAAATCTCCTCCTCAATGATCGTGTGGATCTTGAGCTCGATGCAGATCTGCTCGACGATATGGGCCTTGCGATCGGAACGGCGTGCCTCGTCGAATTGCTCGAACAAGGCTTCGACCTTGCGGTGATCCGCCTTCAGCATGTCGATTGCGTCGCTCGGCATAGTCTCGGCCATGATATTCTCCTCTTGTTCGAACAGGAGAACGTGGACCGCGCCCGAAGGGTTCAAGCCGCTGGGGGAGCCTCGCGCAATTTAGTCACCTCGACCCAGACGAAGGAGCCCGCGGCATAAGCGGCGACCGCGGCAAATCCCCAATCCCAATGGCTTAATGCGGCGAAGGGCAACATCGCCCAGATCGCGGTGTCGACGCTCGCCAGCCAGATCGGCGGCCGTATTGGGCTCAGGCGGCGCTCCACCCATAAGCCGAGCATTGCCGCCACGAGCAGCCCGCCGGTCAGCCACCAGCCCCATTGCCCCGTCGTAAGCGCCAGAAACCGCGCAAGGCCCACGACGCCCAGTCCCGCACCGGCAAGCCTGATCCAGCCGAAAATCCGTTCCTGGAAGCGCGAGCGCTGGCGGATGCGACCGAGCCGCGCCGCGCCCGCCGCCGCCAAGCCCGACAGAAGCAGGCCGACCAGCGGCAGCCAGCGCCATCCGGTCAGGCTGAGCGCGCCGCCGACGAATGCCAGCAAGGCGCCGATCCCCGCCACGGCATTGGCTTCCATCTTGCGGGCGAGCAGCAACGGCATCGCCAATTCCTCGGTCGGTGCGAACAGCACCCGACCAATCAGGTCGTCCGCCGGCTTGCGCGCGCCCGCGAGGATCGCCTGCTCGGCGGCGGCAAGCGCCGCCGCGTCGGTGGTCAGGATCGGCGCCCGCACCGCGTCGATCCGGCCCGCATTTTCCTGCACCGCACGGCGCAACAGGGTCGAGACCGGATCCCAGGCGCCGATCATCGCCGCGGTCTCGGCGATGCGATGACCATCGAGCAAGGCGACGCCCGCCCAGCGCTGCTCGGCATCGATCCGCTCGAACTGCGCATAGTCGGCGATATCGGGGAGGACCGCGAGCACCGGAACATGCGCCGCGGTCATCGCACGCAGCAATCCGACCTCGGGCAGGCAGGCCTCGGCGATGAGCAGGACGGCCTCATCCTGGCCGAGCGCGTCGGCAACCTGGTCGATCCCGTGCGCCATGCCGGTCTGGATGCCGTCGTGGCGCAGCCGTGCCACCGCCTCCAGCAATTCGCCCGGCCCCTCGTCGATCAGCAGCAGCACGCGCGCGGCACCGGCCTCGATCGCGCGGCGCGCCTGATGCTCGACCACGCTCATCCCCGCGAGTGGCAAAAGCGAGCGCAGGCCACCCGGCCCCGGCCCGGGCTCATAGGCGCCGATCAGCGCGGTGGGTCCCTCCCCGTCCATCGAGCGTGACATTCAGGCGGCGCGCGCAGCAAATCAAGCGTAGCGTGCGCAACTCCCGCTTCCGCGTGGGCGCCAAGGTGGTACAGTCCACTTATGAATCAGGGGACGTCGAAAGTGAGCTGGGCCGAACGGGAGCCGGAAGTCGAAGCGACGGAGCCGGCATCCGAAGCCGAGCCCGTGTGGGACGCGGCCCCGCCCCGCCGCTGGCCGGGCATCGTCGCGGGCCTGCTCCTCCTGCTGCTCGGCCTTGGCTGGACCGCCGCCTTGGGCGTCACGCTTTTTCAGGCGAGCCCGGCACATCTGCTCCCACCGCTCACGCTGGCGGCGTGGATCGGGCTCGGCTGTGGTCCGCTCGCCTTGCTGGCGGTGCTTTATCTCGTGCTGTTGCGCACCGGCCGGACCGAAGCCAATGCCTATTCGCGCGCCTCGGCCCGCTTGCGCGCCGATAGCGAGGCGCTGGCGGGCACGCTCGCCTTGCTCAACCAGCGGATCGAGGAAGCGCGTACCGCGCTCAGCGCGCAAGCATCCGAGTTGCAGACTCTCGGCAGCGAGGCGAGCGGTCGCATCGGCCAGGCCGCGACCGAACTGAGTGCGCAGGCGGCTTCGGTCGACCGCACCGTCGCGACGCTCAACAATGCCACCGCGATCGCACGCGAGGACCTGAACGTCCTGCTCACCGAATTGCCCAATGCCGAAACGGTCGCCCGCAACCTGGCCGAAGGCCTGCGCGAAGGCGGGGCCGAAGCCGATTCCCGGACCCGCGCGCTCACCGAGCTGCTGCGCGCGCTCGACGGACAGGCCAAGGCGGCCAGTGAGGCAACCGGCGGGGCGGCCGCGCGGCTCGCGGGCCAGCTCGACCGGATCGAGGCAAGCGCCGCCGCCGCCGACAAGCGGATCGAGGATGCGGCGGGATCGATGGGCCGCGCGATCGACGCCGCGCTCGAGGCTGCCGCCGAAAGCCTCGACGATACGCGCCAGGTGATCGCCAGCCAGAGCGCCGCGCTCAACGCGATGGTCGAACAGAGCGAGGCCCAGGTGACCGCAGCCGGCGAGGGCGCGACCCAGGCGCTGTCGGCGCGACTCGACGATCTGGTGACGCGGGTCGAGGGAATCAGTGCGGGGTTGCACGGACAGGAACTGGCCGCGCGCGGGCTGCTCACGCAACTCGATACGGCGATAGCGGCGGTCGAGGCCAAGTTCGCCGATCTGGGCGACAAGGGCGCGGAACATACCGCCGACCTAGCCGAGCATATCGTCGCGCTCTCCACCCATGCCGAATCGGTCGGCCGCCTGCTCGGCACGAGCAGCCAGACCGCCGAAACCCTGCTCGGCCGCGTCGAGCAGCTCCGCGCGCAGGCCGAGGCCAGCAGCGCGACCATCTCCGATACGATTCCGGCGGGTCTGGCGCGCATCCGGCTTCATGCCGAACAGAGCCTACAGCTGATCACCACCGCCGGCGAGCGCACGGGGAGCCTAAGCGAGGCGGCCGCCACGGTGAGCGAACGGCTGGCCGAGGCCGAGGTACTGCTCGAACGCCAGCGCGTGGTGCTCAGCGAATCCGACGGGCTGGCCGACAGCCGCCTGACCGCCCTGATCGAGCAGACCCGCACGCTGGAGGAATTGCTCGCCAAGGCGGATGCCGAGATACGCTCGCTTAGTGAAGGCGCTTCGGGCCAATTGGTCGAGGCGCTCAACCAGGTGCGTGATACCGCCGCGCTTGCCGCGGATCAGGCGCGCGACGCATTCACCGCTGCGATCCCGCGCGTGGCGCAGCGCATGAGCGAAAGCGCCGCGCGCGCGATGAGCGGCGCGCTGGCGGATGTCGGCAAGGAAGAGATTGCCGCGATCGGCACCGCATCCGAGCAGGCGATCCAGGCCGCGCATCTCGCCGCCGAACGGCTGACGCGCCAGATCGTCACGATCGCCGAAACCGCGACCGCGATCGAAGCGCGGATCGAGGCCAATCGCGCCGATACCGAGGCGCATGACGACCAGAATTTCGCGCGGACCGCGAGCCTGCTGATCGAGGCGCTCAATTCGACCGCGATCGATGTCGCCAAGATCTTCTCGAACGAAGTCACCGACGAGGAGTGGAAGGCCTATCTGCGCGGCGACCGCGGCATCTTCACGCGCCGCGCGGTCAGATTGCTCGACCGCACCGACGCGCATGCGATCGCGCAGCGTTATAACGAGGATGGCGAGTTCCGCGATCAGGTCCACCGCTACATCCACGATTTCGAAGCCTTGCTGCGCCGCGTGATGGGGACACGCGACGGCACGGCGATCGCGACGACGATGCTGTCGTCCGACACGGGCAAACTCTACGTGGCGCTGGCGCAGGCGATCGAGCGGCTGCGGAAGTGACGGCTTAAGCCGTCACCCTGAACTCGTTTCAGGGTCCATCTCGCCGCGTGGCGAATGCCTCCCGATGGATGCTGAAACAAGTTCAGCATGACGGACGATATATGTCACGTCACCCCTGATGATGGACCCAGTCGAACGTCTCGACGGGCACCCACTGATAGACATAATTGGCGTAATAGAGGCCGAACAATACCGCCGCGACGAGCGTCGTCCACTTCGCGGTGCGCGCGAAGCTGAACAAGGGCGGCGCGCTGGGGGCCTGGCCCGGTACGATCCGGTCCTCCCCTGGTCCGCGCAGGCGGAAGGGCAGGACCAGGAAGAAGCTCATCGCCCAGAAGAGCGTGTAGATGGCGGCGATCGAGCTCCAGCGCATGGGGATGCCTTAAACGCGGATTACCGAAACTTCGACTATGGGTTTCTTGCCGGTCCAGCTGGTCGCGGTGCGGCGCACGCCCAGGCGGATCGCCTCGCGCATCGCGGCTTCGTCCTTCTTGCCGGCCTTGACCGCATCGGCGGCGGCAAGCGCGGCCTCCTCGATGAAATCTTCCTTGTCTTCCTCGACCGGCACGCCCTGCAGCGCGATGGCGGGCTGCCCGCGCAGCCGGCCCTTGTCGTCGAGCGCGACCGTCACCGCGATCAGGCCGTGAATCGAGATCCTGCGCCGCTCGTTCATGGTGGTGCCGTCGGCGGGCAGGATCACGTCCCCATCCAGAATCAGCCGCCCGGCGCGCTCGTCGCCGATCTTGACCGGCCCCTTGGGCGCGAGGCGGATCAGATCGCCATTGCCTTGGACGATGCCCTTGGGCACGCCCAGCGACAAAGCGAAACGCTCCTGTTCGGCCATGTGGCGCATCTCGCCATGGACGGGCAGGATGATCTCGGGGCGGATCCACTTGTACATCAGCTCGAGTTCGGGCCGACCGGGGTGGCCCGAGACATGGACGTGCGCCTGACGGTCGGTGACCATCGCCACGCCCTTCGATGCGAGCATGTTCTGGATGCGGCCGATCGCCATTTCGTTGCCGGGAATCTGCTTGGAGGAGAAGACGACCGTGTCGCCTTCGCTCAGCTTGATCGGATGGCTGTCGAACGCGATCCGCGCCAGCGCCGCGCGCGATTCGCCCTGGCCACCGGTCGCGATGACCATCACGTCGCGCGGCGGCAGCCGCATGGCCTCGTCGAAATCGATGACAGAGGGAAAATCCTCAAGATAGCCCACGCTCTTGGCGACGCGGATGATGCGGTCGAGCGAGCGGCCCGCGACGCAAAGCTGACGCCCGCAATCGCGCGCAACCTCGCCCAAGGTCTGCAACCGCGCGGCATTGGAGGCGAAAGTGGTGACGACGACCCGGCCGGTAACCGCCTTGATCACGCCATCGAGGCCTTCGCGCACGGCGGCTTCGGAACCCGAGGCGCTATCGTTGAAGACGTTGGTCGAATCGCAGACGAGCGCGAGCACGCCCTTGTCGCCGATCTCAGTCAGTTCGGCGGCGGTGGACGGCGTCCCAAGCAACGGCTCCTCGTCCAGCTTCCAGTCGCCGGTGTGGAAGATATTTCCGTAGGGCGTCTCGATCAGCAAAGCATTGCCTTCGGGGATCGAGTGGGCGAGCGGCACATAGGTGAAACCGAACGGCCCGAGCGCGAAGCTGCTGTCGCGTTCGATGATGTTGAGCTCGACCTGCTCGGTGATGCCCTCTTCCTCGAGCTTGCCCTTGATCAGGCCGGCGGTGAAGGGCGTGGCATAGAGCGGCACCCCCAGATCGGCGGCGAGATAGGGGATCGCGCCGATATGATCCTCATGGCCATGCGTCAGCACGATCCCGATCAGATCGTCGCGCCTTTGCTCGATGAATTCCAGATCAGGCAGGATCAGATCGATGCCCGGGTAAGCGGGGTCGGCGAAGGTCAGGCCGAGGTCGACCATCACCCATTTGCCGTCGCAGCCGTAGAGATTGACGTTCATGCCGATCTCGCCCGAGCCCCCAAGCGCGAGGAACAGCAATTCTTTTCCAGGACTGGTCACTAAAATTCCGATTGTTGGCGAGCCTCGCGGGCCCGCTAATCGCGCCGTGCGGCGCTGTGTCGCCATGCCATGTAGAGATTGTACGCGGCGCCGCAAGGTAAAGGCCGACCGCGCGCGGCCCTGCCGACGCGGGGTGACGCCTTGCGCGCTTTACCGTTCGATCGGCGCGCTCCCGGAGCCCGAGTTGGCGTCGATGGCGCCTGACCGTCCGGGCTATTCGTTATCGTCGCCTTTCCGGCCGTCCTGCTTTTGGCAGGAGCAACCGGGCTTCGACTTGCGTTCGACCTTCGTCGTGGCGAATTCCTTGGGGTTCAGCCCGCCTGAATGATCGGCGTCGGCCTTGGCGAATTTGTCTTCGGCCTTGGCCGCATATTCGTCGAAGCTCAGCATACCATCATTGTTGACGTCCAGCTTGGCGAAGTTGCGGCGGCGCGCGACGAGGAATTCGTCGCGGCCGACCAAACCGTTCTTGTCATGATCGGCGCGCGAGAATCGTTTCTCCTCGCGCGTCTTGTCGTCGGCCGCCGGCGGCTGGGGCGGCGTATCGATATCCTCGCTATCGCCCGATTTGTCGGCGATGGCCTGCGGCGCGCTGGGCAGGCCATGCTTGGCCGCCGCCGTGCTGTGCCAATAAGATACGCCACCCACCACCAGCACCAACGCCGCCAACGCACCGACCCAATAGCGCCACATCGCCCCGTCTCCTGCCCCGTTTGAGCGCAGGCTAACGCCCTGTCAGCCGAAGCGCCAGCATCCGTAGCATCCGATCCGGACGCCCCGGTGCGCGCGTGATGGCGGCCGCATCGCGGCGGGCGAGCACGAACAAAGCGGCGAGCGGACGCGCGGCGGCTGCCCAGCGGCCCGCCGGGAGGTCGGCCGCGCGCTTTCGCGCCTGGGCAAGCGCGCTTTTCCGGACCTCTTCGTTCGAGTGGCGGTAGCCGAGATCGACCAGCGCCCAGACCTCGCCCGCCGACGGCAATCGCGGATCGTCCGCCTCGAGCAAGGTGGCGGCGGTGCGGAAAAGGTTCGCGCCGCGCTCCTGGCCATGGCGCGCGATCGCGGCCTCGTCGGGCTCGCCGTCGATCAAAGCCGTCCAGCCATCCTCGATCGCGGCGAGCGCGGTGCCAGCCACGCCGCGCGGGAGGACAAGATTGGCGAGCAGCTTCAGCAACGGTTCGGCGGGAGCCTGGTCGTTGTCGAGCTTTTCCAGCGCCTCGCGCCACCAGGCGAGCCGCATCAGCCCGATCATCGGTTCGCTGGTCGAAGCGACGACCGCACCGAAACGCTCGTCGAGCGCGAACACGGCGGCGAGGCCGGCGCGCCGGTCGGACGGGGCATAAGCGACGGCAAGCGCGCGTTCGGGGTCGGCGAGTTGCGCGCGTTCGTCAGGCAATCGATCCTCCCCTGTAAGGGGAGGTGGCGCGCGCAGCGTGACGGAGGGGTGTCACCCACCAAGACGGGATATACCCCTCCACCACCGCCTTCGGCGGCGGTCCCCCTCCCCCTACAGGGGAGGATTGGGATCTCAGCGGTAGCAGACCTTCTTGGCGGCCGCGACGACCTGATCGGCGGTGATCAGGGCCAACTTTTCGAGATTGGCGGCATAAGGCAGCGGCACGTCGACGTTGGTCACGCGCAGCACCGGGGCGTCCAGATCGTCGAAGCCCTCTTCCATCGCGATCGCGGCGATTTCGGACGCGATCGAGCAGGTCGGCCAGCCCTCCTCGACCACGACCATGCGGTTGGTCTTCTTGAGGCTGGCGAGCACGGTACCCTTGTCGAGCGGGCGCAACGTGCGCAGATCGATCACTTCGGCGTCGATGCCTTCTTCGGCGAGATGTTTCGCGGCTTCGAGGCAGACGCCGACGCCGATCGTATAGCTGACCAGGGTCACGTCCTTGCCCGTCTTGGCGACGCGCGCCTTGCCGATCGGCAGGACATAATCGTCGAGCTTGGGCACGTCGAACGACTGGCCGTAGAGTAGTTCGTTCTCGAGGAAGACGACCGGATCGTTCGAGCGGATCGCGGCCTTGAGCAGCCCCTTCGCGTCGGCGGCCGAATACGGTGCGATCACGATCAGGCCGGGAACGGCGGCATACCAGGGGCCGTAATTCTGGCTGTGCTGCGCGCCCACGCGGGCGGCGGCGCCGTTGGGGCCGCGGAACACGATCGGGCAGCGCATCTGGCCGCCCGACATGTAATTGGTCTTCGCGGCCGAGTTGATGATGTGGTCGATCGCCTGCATCGCGAAATTGAAGGTCATGAACTCGACGACCGGGCGCAGGCCCGCCATCGCCGCGCCGGTGCCGATGCCGGCAAAGCCATATTCGGTGATCGGCGTGTCGATCACGCGCTTGCTGCCGAATTCCTCGAGCAGGCCCTGCGTGACCTTGTAGGCACCCTGATATTCGGCGACTTCCTCACCCATCACGAAGACGCGCTCGTCGGAGCGCATTTCCTCGGCCAT
>Ga0207657_10000921_pt1 | contig 31122 bp, 26 predicted proteins | sample KBSC33metaG_FD_184316 | JGI IMG/M metagenome (GOLD analysis project Ga0207657, IMG submission 184316) | Corn rhizosphere microbial communities from Kellogg Biological Station, Michigan, USA - KBS C3-3 metaG (SPAdes) (version 2) | ecosystem: Host-associated > Plants > Roots > Rhizosphere > Soil ...
CTGCGAGCACGTAGTACGCGCCCTCGGGCACCGTGAACGTGAAGCCGGCCTCGGTGAGCGCGTCGCACAGCACCGTGCGCCGCGACCGGTAGTCGAGCGCGAGGTGATTGTAGTAGTCGGCGTCGAAGTGCATTCCCACCGCGCCCGCTGCCTGCAGCGGCGCCGGTGCGCCGACGGTGAGAAAGTCGTGCACCTTGCGGATCGCCGCCGTCTGTGCCGCGGGAGCGATGGCGTAGCCCAGCCGCCACCCGGTGCAGCTGAACGTCTTCGACAGCCCGGAGATGGTGATCGTGCGCTCGCGCATCCCGGGCCAGGTGGCCATCACGTGATGATCACCGGCGTAGCGGATGTGCTCGTAGATCTCATCCGTGATCACCCAGACGTCGTGCTTCGCGCACAGCTCGGCGATCATCGTCAGCTCGGCGCGGGTGAACACGCGGCCGGTCGGGTTGTGCGGCGTGTTGAGGATGATCGCCTTCGTGCGCTTGGTGAACGCCTTCTTCAGGCGGTCAGGATCGATCGTCCAGTGCGGGCGCTCGAGCGGGACGAAGGTCGGGTTCGCGCCGGCGAGAACAGCGTCAGGCCCGTAATTCTCGTAGAACGGCTCGAGGATGATCACCTCGTCGCCCGGATCCATCAGCGCCATGAACACGGCAGCCATCGCTTCAGTGGCGCCGCAGGTCACCGTCACCTCGCGGTCGTGGTCCACCTCCATGCCGTAGAATCGTCGGTACTTCTCGGCGATCGCGATGCGCAACGCCGAGCTGCCCCACGTGACGGCGTACTGGTTCACGTTGCCGTTGATCGCCGCACATGCGGCTTCCTTCATCGGCTCCGGCATCGGAAAATCGGGAAACCCCTGCGCGAGGTTCACCGCTTCGTGCTGGTTCGCGATGCGGGTCATCTCGCGGATGACCGATTCGGTGAAGGAATGAGTGCGACGGGCAGCGAGCATGAGCAGAGGTGTGAGTGTCCCGGAAGCTGTTTGCGCGCAGGCCTGGCGGCTAGGTGTTCGAACTGGAATTGCCTGGCACAGCGGCCGGACGGTGATCCGGCAAGCTGCCGGAGCGGACGCCTACCGCCCGCCGATCCGCGTAAGCGCCGCCCGAATCAGCTCCGGCGCGCTCATCCCCTGCGCGCCGTGGTCGAGCGCGCTCCGCACGGCCTTTTCGGCATCCGCGGTGGAATAGCCGAGCGACACCAGGGCTCGGATCGCGTCCTCGGTGCCCGGCGCACCACTCCGACCGACGCCAGACTCCGCACCGGAGCTCTGCAGTTGATCGAGCTTGTCGGCGAGATCGAGCACGAGCTGCTCGGCCTTTTTCCGGCCGACCCGCGGCACCGATTGCAGCGTCGTGATGTCCTTCTCCCGGATGGCGCGGACGAGGCGATCTGCCGTCAACGACGACAGCAGCCCGAGCGCGAGCGCCGGCCCCACCCCTTTCGCGCCGAGCACCTTCTGAAAGACGCGACGCTCGTAGGCGGAGGTAAAGCCAAACAGCTGCCAACCGTCTTCCTTCACCACGAGGTACGTGTGCAGCGCGCACACCTCGCCTGCCTTCGGCAGCGCCTCGTACGCATTCAGTGGCACCGCCAGCTCGTACGCGACGCCGCCCTGCGTCATGATTTCCACTCGGTCCAGTTCCTTCACGAGCAGCGTACCGGCAACCTGAACGATCATGAGCGGCGAGTCGTGGAAGGTGGTGCGAGCAGGGTGCTCGCCGCGGGACGCGACGGCTCGCGCACTCGGCCGTTCCCGCCAAGGCGTGGCAGGTTGGCGCCCATCAGGCAGGCGAGTGCCGCCGCTACTCCATCCGCCGCATCCGATGGCGTCGGCACGCTCTTCAGCCGGAGGAGCCGCGTGAGCATGAACTGCACCTGCTCCTTCGTCGCGCCACCGGTGCCGACGACGGCCTTCTTGATCTCCGCGGGCGCGAACTCGTTCACCACCAGCCCGCGCTGCTCGGCGGCAAGAAGGATCACGCCGCGCGCATGGCCGAGCACTACCGTCGTGCGCACGTTTCGCGAGTAGAAGACGTCCTCCACGGAGAGCGCGTCCGGCTTGTGCTTGTCGATCAGCTCCAGGACGCCTTCATAGATCTCACGCAGCCGCGCCGGCAGCGGATCGCGTGCGCGGGTGCGAATCACGCCGCATTCGATGAGCGAGGGAAATCCGACGTCGCCGCCGCGCACCACGCCGTAGCCGGTGTTCGCCGTCCCCGGGTCGATGCCGAGTACGAGCACGCCGCGCTGTCTCCCGCGGCGCTAGAGCGTCGCCAGGTCGGCGTCGTCGATGTCGAAGTTCGCCCACACCTTCTGGACGTCGTCGAGATCCTCGATCGACTCGATCAGCTTGAGCAGCGACTCGACATCCGGGCCCGACACGGTCACCGTCGTCTTCGGCACCATCGCCAGCTCCGCCTCGGACGGAACGATTCCCTTCTCCTCGAGCGCCTGCTTCACGGCATGAAAGCTCGCCGGATCGGTCGTGACGACGTACGTCTCCTCGTCCTCGCGCCGGAAATCCTCCGCGCCCGCCTCGAGCGCCGCCTCCAGCATCGCGTCCTCGTCGGCGTTGACCGAGACGGGAATGGTGAGCAGACCTTTCTTCTCGAACAGGAACGACACCGAGTTCGGCGTGCCGAGGTTGCCGCCACCGCGCGACATCTTGTGGCGGACGTCGGCCACCGTGCGCGTCGGGTTGTCCGTCACGGCGTCGATGATCAGCGCGACGCCACCGGGTGCGTAGCCCTCATAGGTGACTTCCTGGTAGTCCACCCCCTCCAGCTCGCCCGTGCCCTTCTTGATGGCGCGATCGATGTTCTCCTTCGGCATCGACTTGGCCTTCGCTGCGTCGATCGCCACGCGAAGCCGCGCATTTCCCGCCGGATCGCCACCGCCCATCTTGGCGGCCATCGTGATCTCACGAATGAGCTTCGTGAACAGCGCCCCACGCTTCGCGTCGGTCGCCGCCTTGTAGTGCTTGATCTGCTTCCATTTACTGTGGCCAGCCATGCTGCACTCGTCGCTGATGGATTCGAGCGTCTACCGGACGCTTCAGGAAATATACACGGGCAAGGACGACTACCGTACTTCGTACTGCGTACTCAGTACTGCGATTGGCCTGCCACTCCCAGGAATGCGCCGACGCATCGACGCCGCGCATTGGCGAGTCGTACTGCGCTCGTTACGGGACATTCCTGGGGCTCATATGCCAATCGAAGTACGCGGTACGTGGTACGCAGTACGGCAATTGGTAGTTACCCCTCCACCATGTCCTCGAACCTCATCCACTGCTCATAGAAGAACAGATCCACGTAGCCCGTCCCCCCGTTCCTGTTCTTGCGCACCAGCAGCTCCGTCGCCCCGGCGATGTCCCGGGCGCTGTCGTACATCCCCTCACGAAACAGCGCCAGCACCACATCGGCGCGCTCCTTCACCGCGCCGCCGGCGCCGAAGTCGTCCATGACCGGCCGGCGATCATCGCGGGCAGCGAGTCTGGGCAGCGGGGTGGTGAGCAGCACCGCCGACTTCGTGTCGAGCGCCAGTTGCTTGAGCGCACGCACCGCGGCCGCTCCCTCCTCGTCACTCTCCCGCGCACCCGGAAGCAGCGCCTCGAGCCCGTCGACGACGACGAGCTGAAGCCCGCCGACCGCCTGGACCTCCTCCGCGATGGCTGCCACCCCGCCTGTCGGGATTCGCTCGATCACCGGAAGCCCGTCGCGCAGCCGGACCGCCGCTGCGCCTACACCCGCTCTGGTCTCCTCATCCATCGTTCCGCGACGGAGGTCATCGATGCGCGCGCGACCTTCCATCGCCAGCGCGCGCTCCAGTACCCGTTCCACCGTCATCTCACCGGAATAGAAGTGCGCCGGTCGCTCCTGCCTCGCCACCCGCAGCGCCAGCGCCAGAGCCAGCGCGCTCTTCCCGCTTCCTACGTCGCCGCCCAGGACGATCAGGTCGCCGCGCCGTAGTCCGCCGCCGAGGAGCTTGTCCAGGCTCGGGAATCCCGATGGCACCGTGTCGGGCGAGCGTGCGCCGTCGGCTACCGCATCCAGGCGCGCCAGGAGGAGGGAGAGGGGAGAGATGTCAGTGCCGCGCGCCATGGCCGAAGTTACGGCGCGCTCGTTCGTGCCGGCAAGGCGACGCGTCCGTCTCGGCTCAAGCCTTCCGCGAGCGCGTCGAGCTCGGCGCGCGAGCCGGCGTCGAGATAGCCCGCGCATGCCGAGCGCATCGCTGCCACCTCGCGGGCGATGGCGCCCACGCCGCTCCTGGCCGAGCTCTCGATGCACTTCGCGAGCGGAGCGCGCACCGCGGCCGGCAGGGTGAGCGTGCCGAGCCAGCTCTTCGCTGCCAACGCGCGCGCCTGACGTACCTCGTCCGTCAACTCGGGCGCCGCCGGTCCGCGCTCGACTGCCAGCCGCGCTGCCACGAAGCAGCCCAGGGCCACTTCGCGGGCACCGCCAATGGGCGCCCGGCCGGCCAGCGCGGCCAGGTGGCGGAAGGGGAACGATGGCGTGACGAGGGCGTAGGGAAGGAAGGACGGTAGCACCGTTCTAATGTGTTCGCCCCCCAGCCGCGCGGCCAGCCTTGCCCGTTCGCGGCGCGTTGCTCCCCCCATAGGCGAGGGCTACGTTTGAACGATGCCGCACCAGGCCAAGGCCGTTCTCTGGGTAGACGACGAGACGGAGCTCCTCGAGCCGCACCGCATCTTCTTGCGTGACAAGGGGTTCGAGGTCCAGACCGCCACCAATGCCGACGACGCGGCGGAGCTCGTGCGCCGCCGGCCGTTCGATCTGGTGCTGCTCGACGAACAGATGCCGGGCATTCGTGGACTCGAAGCGCTCAAGGAGCTTCGCGACATCGACTCCGCCCTCCAGATCGTCATGGTGACCAAGAGCGAGGAGGACGGCACCCTCACCGAAGCCCTGGGAAAGGACATCGCCGGCTACTTGGTGAAGCCGGTCACCCCGCGCCAGGTGTACGCGCTCGTGGCGCGCATGCTCGAGGGGCCGCGCATCCGCCAGCAGGCCGTCTCCCGCGCCTTCGTCGACCGCTTTCGCGCCATGCAGTTCGAGTCGCTGCGCGAGCTCGACTGGCGCGGCTGGATCGATCGCTACCTCGAGCTCGTGCAGTGGGACCTCGACCTCACTGCCTCGAACGAGATGGGGCTGTACGACTCGTTGCGCGGATTGTTCCCCGAAGTCCGTCGCGCGTTCGCGCTCTACATGGAGCGCGCGTACCCGGAATGGCTCGCGCACCTCGAGTCCGATCGCCCGCCGCTCTCCATCGACATCGTCGGCGAGTTCCTCATGCCGGTGGTGCGCCAGGATGGCAACGCGCTGTTCATCGTCATCGACTGCCTGCGTCTCGACCAGTGGAAGATCATCGAGCCCGTGATCGCGCCGCTGTTCGACATCGAGACGACGCACTATTTCGGCGTGCTCCCGACGGCCACGCCGTACGCGCGCAACGCGCTGTTCAGCGGCCTCTTTCCCAATGAGATCGCGGCGCGCTTTCCCGACTGGTGGGGCGAGCGGGAGGATGAGACCCTCAACGCCCACGAGCGCGACCTGCTCGTCGCCCAGCTCGAGGAGCTGCGTCATCCCGTTCCGGTGAAGTACGACAAGGTCTCCTCGTCGCACGACGCCGACGAGATCGAGCGCCGGCTCGCCAACGCCGTGGCGCCCGAGGGGATCAGCGCCTTCGTCTTCAACTTCGTCGACCTGCTGACCCACGGCCGCTCGGAGTCGGCCATTCTCTACGAGGTCGCACGCGACGAGATTGCCCTGCGCCAGCTCACCCTCCAGTGGTTCCGCCGTTCGGCATTGTTCAGCGTGTTGCAGGAAGCCGCACGGAAGAAGGTGAAGGTGCTCGTCACGAGCGACCATGGCTCCATTCACTGCCACACGCCCGCCACCGTATTCGCGCGGCGTGACGCGACCCAGAACCTGCGCTACAAGTTCGGCGAGGACCTTCGCGCCGAGAATCCGGATTACGCCCTGCTGTTCAAGAATGAAGACTCGTTGAAGCTGCCGCGACGCGGGCTGGGCGCGAACACGCTTCTCGCCACCGGCGACAGCTTTTTCGTCTATCCCACCAAGCTGCGCGAATATCAGAGCCGCTACCGCGGCTCCTTTCTCCACGGTGGCGTCACGCCCGAGGAGTGCATCCTGCCCGTGTCCCTGCTCACCCCCAAGCGCTGACGCATGTATCGCCGACTCCTGGGATATCTGCGTCCGCACAGCTGGCGCATGGTCGGTACCATCGCCTGCAACGTCATTGCTGCAGCGCTCGACGTCTTCTCGTTCACGCTGCTCGTTCCTTTCCTCAACGCCCTGTTCGGCGCGCCGTCGTTCATCCCCAAGACGTCGAGCTGGATCTCCGGACTGCAGGACCGCCTCGTTGGCACCTTCCTGAACCCCGCCGACCGTCTTGGCTCGGTCGAGACGATGATGGTCGCCATCCTGGCAATCGTTCTCCTCAAGAACGTCTTCGTCTGGCTTGGCGGCCAGTTCGGCGCCGCGCTGCAGGAGAACGTCACCCGCGACCTCCGCGATAGCGTCTTCCGCCATCTTCAGCGTCTCCCGCTCGGCTACTTCCAGCGCACCAAGACGGGGCAGATCATCTCGCGCGTTCTGTCGGATACCGAGCAGACCAAGGCGCTCATCACCGAGCTGGTGACGAAGTCGCTGCAGAACGTGGCGCAGATCATCGGCACCATCATCATCCTGCTCAACTACTCGGCTCGGCTCACCTTCGTCGCGCTCGTCATCGCACCGCTGCTCACCCTCTCGCTCCAGCCGGTACTGCGGAAGTTGCGCAAGGGGCACCGCCGCCTGCGCGGGGACTACGGCGAGATCACCAGCGTGCTGCAGGAAGTGGTGAGTGGCGTGCGCCTCGTGAAATCGTTCCGCGGTGAGCCGTACGAGGACCGCCGGTTCATGGACGCCAGCGGGCGCTACTCCTCAGGCATGGTGCGCATCACGCGTCTCTCCGTGCTCTCCCAGCCGATGACGGAGCTCATCGGCACCGCCGTCGCGATGCTGATCCTCTGGATCGGTGCGCGCGAGGTGCTGCTCGGCAGCGGCGCGATGGACAGCGCCACCCTCATCACCTTCATGATCATGGTGATGCGGCTCCTGCCGCCGCTCAAGCAGCTCTCGCAGGCGCCCACCACGGCCCAGCAGTCGTTCGCGTCGGCGGAGCGCCTGTTCGAGGTGCTCGACCTTCCGACCGAGGCCCAGCTCGACGCGCCGACGCCGGCGTTCCCCAATCGGGGTTCACGTGTCGTGAACGAGATGCGCGACTCGCTCGTCTTCGATCGCGTCTCCTTCGCGTACGACGCCGAGCCCGTGCTGCGCGACGTGAGCTTCGCGGCGCGGCGCGGTGAAGTCGTTGCGCTCGTCGGCGCGAGCGGGGCGGGCAAGAGCACGCTGGTGGATCTCATCCCGCGCTTCTACGAGCCCACGGCCGGCGCCATTCGGCTCGACGGCCTGGACACGCGTGAGATCGCCCTCTCGTCGCTGCGCGGACTCACCGGCATCGTCAGCCAGGACACTGTCCTGTTCAACGATACGGTGCGGAACAACATCGCCTACGGTGCCGCCGGCCGCTTCACGGACGCGCAGGTGGAAGCCGCCGCACGCGCGGCAAACGCCCATGATTTCATCACGCATCTGCCGGACGGCTACGACACCATCCTCGGTGAGCGCGGTACCCGCCTCTCCGGCGGCCAGCGCCAGCGCATCGCCATCGCGCGCGCGCTGCTCACCGATCCCCCCATCCTCATCCTCGATGAGGCTACCTCCGCGCTCGACACCGAGTCGGAACGGCTCGTGCAAGAGGCCATCGACCGATTGCTCGCCGGCCGCACCGTGTTCGTGATCGCACACCGACTTTCCACCGTCACTCACGCCGACCAGATCCTCGTGCTCGATCGTGGAGAGATCGTCGAGCGCGGCACGCACGCCGAACTGCTTCGCCAGCACGGCATCTATCATCGGCTGCATGCGGCGCAGCTCCGCCGCGACAGCGGGGAAGCGGTTGGCGTCGGTCAGCCCGCCGCGGCGGGCTGACGATGCGATCGCTCTTCTACTACACCGGCCGGGGCTGGACCGGCGAGGCGCGCGCCTTCGCCATCGCCGCGCGCGGTCTCGCCGCCCGCGGAGAGCCGGTGACCATCGTCTGCCGTCCCGACGGCGATGCGGAGCTCGGCTTCGCCCACGAGGAGCTCGAGGTCATCACCCTGCCGGTGACGGACTCGGTCAGCCGCGATGCCTGGCGCCTCCGTACGGTGCTGAAGGAGAAGTTCACCGAAGTCGTCTTCCTGCACACCGAGCGCGAGCAGCTCGTCGCCAGTTCGGCAATGCGGCTTGCGTCGCGCGGCGCGATCGTGCGTCGGATCCCCACCGGAGGAGCTGTCACCAACGGCCGCGGTGCGCGGCTCGCCGCCCGACTCGCCGGCGTGCGGCTCCTCTTCACCACCGAAGAGGAGCGTCGTCGCGCCGGCACCGAAACCGACGGCTACATCGCGCCCCTGGGCGTGGACCTCGAGCGTCTCGATGCCGAGCGTGCCGCATCGAGATCCACGCTCGGCGTGGAACCAGGCACGAAGCTCATGGTCTGCGTCGCCGACACGCGCGCACGGTCGCGCATCACTACCGCGCTGCGCACAGTCGGCCTGCTCGCTGAGCGACATCCCGGGCTTCGACTCGCCCTCGTCGGCTCCGGCTCCGATGACGACGACGTCCACATGCACGCCGCGGCGCTCGGCGTGACGCAACTCGTTCGCTTCCTCGGCCAGCGCGACGACATGGCTGCCGTGCTCGCCGCCGCCGAAGTCGGGTGGGTCGCTGCCGATGGCGACGACGGCGCCTTCGGCTGCCTCGACTTCATGGCCGCCGGAGTTCCCGTCATCGCCGAGCGTTCACCGTACCTCGCGCACTACGTGCCGGATGGGATCGCCGGCGTCCTTCTGCCGCGTGCCGACCCCGCCGACACCGCCGCCGCCGTTGCCAAGTTCCTCGCCGAGGACAATCAGCGCGAGGCGATGGGCCGCGCCGGCCGCAATCGCGTCGCGCGCGAGTTCACCGTGAACGCGATGGTGGACGGATTTGCCGCCGCGGCGAGTGAAGCGGGCGATCGCAGCAGCTGGACGACGCGCTGATGGCTGACGCGACCCTTTCGCACTACGCCGAGTACTACGCGCTGCGCGGCGCCGTGGCGGCGCTCGATCGACTCAGTATGCGCCGCGCAGGGCGGATCGGTGAGTGGCTGGGCGCGCTCGGCTACCGCCCGTTCGGCATTCGTCGCGCGGTCGTCGAGCGCCAGGTGCGCGCCGCCCTTCCCGCGCTCGACGAGGCAGAAGTTCGCCGCATCGCCTTCGAGTCGTACGAAAATCTTGGCCGGACCGCGATCGAGACCGCGCTGCTCCCGACGCGCTCGCGCGAGCAGGTGCTCGGCATGTTTTCCCGCGTCGAGGGTTGGGACGTCGTCGAACGCGCGATGGCGCTAGGCCGTGGCATCCTCTTCGTCACCGGGCATCTCGGCAACTGGGAGCTCGCCGGCTCGCTCGTCGCCGCGAAGGGAGTTCCGCTGGAGGCGGTGGCGAGGCGCATGCAGAACCCGTTGTTCGACCGCTACCTCACGAGGACGCGCCAGAGCATCGGCATGAGCGTCATCCACGACGCCGATGCCGTCCGACGCGTGCCGCGCGCAATGCGAGAGCAGCACGCCGTCGCCTTCCTCGTCGATCAGGGCGCCGTCGGGCTCGCGTCCACCTGGGTGCCTTTCTTCGGTCGACTCGCCAAGACGCCACGGGGCCCGGCGGTGTTCGCACTCCGGCTCGGGGCGCCAGTGATCTTCGGCGCCGCACTCCGTCAGCCCGATGGTCGATACATGATCGGCTTCGAGGAAGTGCAGGCGGAATCCACCGGCGATCGCGACGCCGACGTGGACCGCATCGTCGCCGCCTATACCGCCACGCTCGAGCGCTGGATCCGGCGTGCGCCCGAGCAGTACTTCTGGCATCATCGTCGCTGGAAGCACCAGCGACCCGGCACTCCCCCCGAATTGGGAGATCCCGCATGAACGAGCGCGTCAAACGAGCGCTGCGCGGAGACGCGCGCGCCTGGTTCGGCATCAGCGTCGTCGTCCTGCTGGTGCTGCTCGCCCTCCTGGCGCCACTCGTCGCGCGCCAGGATCCGCTGCGCATCGATCTCGTGCACCAGTTGGAGGGACCGTCGTGGACGCACTGGCTTGGCACCGATATCCAGGGGCGCGACGTCTGGGCGCGCCTCGTCTACGGCGCGCGCATCTCGCTCTCGGCGGGAATCGTCTCGCAGGCCATTGCCCTCTCGCTCGGGCTCACCCTCGGTCTCGCTGCTGGCTATTACGGCCACTGGGTGGACGAACTCGTCATGCGACTCGCCGACGTCACGCTCGCCTTTCCCACGCTGCTCCTCCTCATCGCGATGGCTGCGGCGCTCCAGCCCTCCATCGGCGTGGTGTTCGTCACCATCGGCATCGTCGGGTGGGCGGGGATGGCGCGCCTGGTGCGCGGCCAGGTGCTCGTCGTCCGGCAGCTCGAGTTCGTGCAGGCCTCACGTGCGCTCGGCGCGCGGGACGTTCGCGTTGTCGTGAAGCACGTCCTCCCCAACGTCGTCGCGCCCGTCCTGATCGCCGCCACGCTCGGCATCGCTGCGGCAATCATGGCCGAAGCGTCGCTCTCGTTTCTCGGCCTCGGCGTCCAGCCACCCACGCCGAGCTGGGGTTCGATGATCGCCGACGGCCGCGACTTGAACCAGCTCCGCAACGCGCCGTGGACGTCGGTGTCGCCCGGTCTCGCCATCGGCGCTGCGGTGCTCGGCTTCAACCTCCTCGGCGATGCCCTGCGCGACGCACTCGATCCGCGGCACGCCTCGAAGAGTCGCGCCATCGAGGCACCGGGCTCGGAGCGCGTATGACGCTGGATGTCGATCGCCTGCGTCGCGAGGAATTCCCGTGGACGCAGACCGGCGAGTCCGTCTACCTGAACGCCGCGAGCACTGGTCCGCTTCCCGAGCGAACCGTTCGTGCGCAGGACGCCTTCACGCGCCGCCGTGCCGCACCGTATCGGCTGAGCACGGAGGACGAGTTCGACGTGCTCGATCGCTCGCGAGAGCTGGTGGCGCAATTGATCGGCGCCGACGAGGAGGAAATCGCGCTCGCCGGCAACACCGGGACCGGGCTCAACCTCGCCGCGTGGACGCTGCCGCTCGGCCGCGGAGACGCGGTGGTCATTCCCGACCTCGAGTTTCCGGCGAACGTGTATCCGTGGATGGCCGCCGCCGCGGCGCGCGGCTTCACGCTGCGGCGCGTGCCGGCGCGCAGCGGACTCCTCGACGAGGAAGCACTGCTTCGTGCCATCGAAGCTCCTGATGTCCGCGTGCTCTCGCTGTCGTGGGTGGGTTTCGCGACCGGATACGTGGCCGACCTCGAACGCTTCGGCGCAGCCTGCCGCGCTCGCGACGTGCGCCTCGTCGTGGACGCGATCCAGGGCCTCGGCGCGCTCACCCTCGACGTCCGCCGCATACAGGTCGACATCCTCGCCTGCGGCGCGCAGAAGTGGCTGCTCGGGCCGTGGGGATCGGGCTTCACCTACGTGCGGCGAGAGCTCGTGCAAGCGCTCACGCCGCAGCCCGTGAGCTGGATGGCCGTCGCCGGCTCCGATGATTTCTCCCGCTTGCTCGACTACGACCTGCGCTGGCGCGACGACGCTCGCCGCTTCGAGCAGGTCACGCTCCCGTACCAGGATTTCGTCGGGATGGCATCGAGCCTTCAGCTGCTCCACGAGCTCGGACCAGCCGACGTCGCGGCATACGCCCACTCGCGCACGAGCGAGCTCCTCGACGGCGCCGAGCAGCTCGGCATTCCGGTCGTCACACCGCGCGATCGCCACGCCGGCATCGCCTGTATTCGCCCACCGGACGCCAACGCCGCGAGCCGGCGTCTCGATGAGGCGCGCGTCGCCCACTCGGTTCGCGAAGGGACCATCCGACTCTCGCCGCACTGCTACACCACCACGCAGGAGATCGCCGTCGCACTCGACGCGTTGAAGTAGCTGGCGTCCCGTGGACGCGCCTTCGCGCGAAAGCAGCCTGGATGTTGAAAGGGCCAGCCATTCATTGGAATGGCCAGCCCCCGGGTTCCGCTACGGAGTACGGAGTACCTGCTGCACGAGCTTCCCGTCAGCGCACCCGAACCACCGCCACATCCCTCTTCCCCTTGCCGACCACAACGTATCCGCCGGCTAGCAGCGCGACGGAGCTGTCGATCAACCGATCCGCCGAGCCGACTTTTCGCTTGTTCACCGACACTCCCCCCTGCTCGAGCAGTCGCTTCGCCGCACCATTCGATGCTGCGAGCGCGCTTGCCGTGAGCAGCTTCAGCACGTCGAGCTTCGATGCATCTCCGTCGGCGGTAACGGCGGCCGCACCGACCTCGGCAAACGGGGCCTCGGCGCGAAGGATGTCGAACGCTTCCGGAGTCAGCTCGCGCGGATCCAGCCCTCCGAAGAAGAACGTTGACACCTGCTCGGCCGCCGCGAGGGCTGCCTCGCCGTGCACGCGCCTGGTCACGTCGCGCGCGAGTGCCTTCTGCCCCTCACGCTTCTCCGGCTCGGCTGCCGTCGTCGCGTCCAGCGCTTCGATCTCCGGGCGCGACAGCAGCGTGTAGTACCGCAGGTAGCGCCCCACGTCCGCGTCGTCCGTGCCGAGCCAGAACTGGTAGAAGGCGTACGGCGACGTGCGCTCCGCGTCGAGCCAGACCGCCCCCGCCTCCGTCTTGCCGAACTTCGTGCCGGTCGACGTCGTGACCAGCGGCACCGTGAGTCCGTGTGCTTCGACACCATCGACCCGCCGGATCAACTCGATTCCCGCCGTGATGTTTCCCCACTGGTCACTCCCGCCGAGCTGCAGTAGCACGCCATCGCGACGCTCGAGCTCGAGGAAGTCGTACGCCTGGAGCAGCATGTAGGCGAACTCGGTGAACGAGATCCCCGCGTCCATCCGCGACCGCACCGATTCCTTCTGCAGCATGTAGTTCACGGTGAAGTGCTTCCCCGTGTCGCGCAGGAACTCCACCAGGCGCAGCGGTGTGAGCCATTCGGCGTTGTCGCGCATGCGCGCCGCGCTCGCACCCTCGAAGCTCAGGAACTTCTCCAGCTGGGCGCGAATCCCCGCCGTGTTCTCCGCCACCTGCGCCGGCGTGAGCAGCTGCCGCTCCACCGTCTTGCCGCTCGGGTCGCCGATCATTCCCGTGCCACCACCGACCAGCGCAATCGGGCGATGCCCGTGTCGCTGCAGGTGCACGAGGATCATGATCGGGACGAGGCTCCCGACGTGCAGGCTGCTCCCCGTCGGATCGAATCCGATGTACGCCGAAACCGGCCCCGACGCGAGCAGTTCCGGTACACTCTCCGTGTGTTGATGCACGAGCCCGCGCCAGCGTAGCTCGTCGAGCACTCCGTTCGTCTTCATGGCACAAAACTAGGCCCTCGGGTGTCCGATTGTCAGGCGATTGCGGCCGCGCGTTGGTGCGCCTCATGGCCGGGCATTAACCTTCCTCCTCGCCCGCCTGCGCCCACGCGGCCGACCCTCATGACACGCTAGATGGATCTTCCCTTCTCGAAGAACTTCCGCCGCCGGCATCCCGGACTGTCGCGTGGCCTCGCCGTTTTCCTCGTCTTCGCCTTCGCTTTCGTCGTCGGGCTCGCGTACGCGTCGTGGGCGCTCGTCTGTCGCGCCGGCGCCTGCCCATCGGTGGACGTGCTCGAGGAGTACCAGCCGCGCCAGACCTCCAAGCTCTATGCGGCCGACGGTCGCTTCATCGCCGAGCTCGGCCTCGAGCGCCGTACCCTGCTCAAGCTCGACCAGATTCCGCCGCTGCTGCAGAAGGCATTCGTCGCCACGGAGGACAAGCGATTCTACGAGCACCACGGCGTCGACTTCTATCGAATTCCCGGCGCGCTGTGGGCGGACGTCAAGAAGCGCAGCTTCGCCGAAGGCTTCTCGACCATCACGATGCAGCTCGCGCGCAACATCTTCCCCGAACGGCTGACGAGGGAGAAGTCCCCGCTGCGCAAGCTGAAGGAGATCAAGGTCGCCCGCGCCATCGAGGCCCGATACTCCAAGGACAAGATCCTCGAGCTCTACCTGAACCAGATCGCCCTCGGCAACGGCGCGTTCGGCGTGGAGACCGCGGCGCAGCGCTATTTCGGCAAGTCGGCGCGCGACCTCAATCTCGCCGAGATGGCGATGCTCGCCGGCCTTCCCAAGGCGCCCGAGCGCTACAACCCGCGTCGCTCGCCCGAGCGAGCCATCCAGCGCCGCAACACCGTGCTCGAGGTCATGCGCTCCCAGGGCGTGATCAGCGATGCCGACGCCAGCCTCGCCAAGGCCTATCCGCTCCAGCTCGCGCGCAAGTCCGAAGCGGGCGACGTGGCGCCGTACTTCGTGGAGTGGATCCGCCAGCAGCTCGAGCAGCAGTTCGGCCAGCGACTCTACGAGCAGGGCCTGAAGGTCTACACCACCCTCGACGTCGACCTCCAATCCGCGGCCGAACGCGCACTGGAGAACCAGATGCGCGCCGTGGAGTCCGGGAAGTACGGCCCGTTCAAGCACACGACCTTCGAGGCGTACCTCGCCAAGGCCTCCGATCGCACCGGCGAACCGGCGGCGAACTCACCGTACCTGCAGGGCGCATTCATCGCCATGGATCCGCGCACTGGAGCCGTGCGCGCGCTCATCGGCGGTCGCGACTTCGACGACTCCAAGTTCAACCGGGCCGTCCAGGCGCTGCGTCAGCCGGGTTCCACCTTCAAGCCCATCGTGTACGCGGACGCCATCCAGAATGGACGGCCACCATCGTACATCGTGGATGACTCACCGATCTCCATCCCCCAGGCGGGTGGTGGCGTGTGGACGCCGCAGAACTACGAAGGAAAGTTCGAGGGGCCGATGCCGATGCGTCGCGGACTCTACCAGTCGCGCAACATCGTCGCCATCAAGCTCGGCCTCGAGCTCGGACCGCAGAGCGTCATCGACATGGCGCGGAAGTTCGGCATCACCACGCCCATCCCGCCGTATCCGTCCATCGCCATCGGCGCTGCTGATGTCTATCCGATCGAGATGATCGCCGCGTACTCGGCGTTCGCCACGCTCGGGACGCGCGCCACCGCGACCGGCATCGTGCGCGTCGAGAACTCCAGGGGCGACGTCCTCTGGGAGCCCGCTCCCGTTCGCGCGCCCGTGATGTCGCCGGAAGAGTCGTGGCTCATGGTCAGCATGATGAAGGATGTCATCCAGCGCGGCACCGCCGCTGGATCCGTCGGATCTCAATTCCGCCTTCCGGCGGGTGGCAAGACCGGCACCACCAACGACGGCACCGACGTCTGGTTCATCGGCTACACCTCGGACCTCGTCGCCGGAGTCTGGATGGGCTTCGACAAGCCGCAGACCATCAAGAGCAACGCGCAGGGCGGCTTGCTCGCCGCGCCGGCGTGGACCGCCTTCATGAACGAGGTCTATCGACGCAAGCCGGCGCCGCCCGACTGGCCGCGCCCCGAAGGCATCGTCGTGCGCGAGATCGATCCCGCGACCGGGCTGCTCGCCGGCCCTGGCTGTTCGGGCTCCGTGACGGAGTACTTCATCATCGGCACCGATCCGGTGCAGCAATGCATGCCGACCTACGGCACGCCGGGCATGGGGTACGACAGTCTCACCGGACAGCCGTATCCGCTGCCGACGCCCTATCCGCCCGCGCCGACCCCCCGACTCTCCACGCCGGCCGACACTTCCTTCTCCCGTGCACGGCCATTGCCCCCGCGCGACTCGCTTCGTCAACGTCGAGACACCATCCGTCCGCGACGTGACAGCAGTCACGTGCCGCGGGACACCACCAACCCGTTCACTATCCCGCCGCGCCCATGAGTGAGTGGCGGCCAACCGACTGCCACGCGCACACCCGCCATTCCGACGGCAAGCTGACCGTCGCCGAGCTGGTCGAGCGCGCGGCATCGCTCGGCGTGCGACCCAGCGTATCGGATCACATGTCGCGCGAGGTCGCTCGGGGAGTGCGAACCGTGGAGGCGGTGAACGCCTACCTCGACGACATCGAGCGCTTCCCGGTGCTGCGAGGCGGCGAGTTCTGCTGGCACGACTCGCTGTGGCGTGACCTCCCGCCTGGCACCGTGCGTCGCTTCACCCACCGGCTCGGTTCGCTCCACGTCGTGCGGCTTCCCGACGGCTCGCAGGTGCGGGCCTTCACGAGAGAGCTTCCTGCCGGCCTCTCGCCCGCCGCGTACATGGCGGCGCACGTCAGCTCGCTCGAGCGACTCGCCGCCGAGATGCCGGTCGACGTCATCGCGCACCCCGCGATCGCGCCACCGGCGATCCAGCACATCGATCTCGAGGAGCGATGGACGGAGGAATTCGAGGAGCGCGCCGTGCGTGCACTGGCCGACGCCGGCATCGTGTTCGAGCTCTCGAACCGCTATCCGGTACACGAACGTCTCGTGCGAAGGGCTCACGCTGCCGGGATTCGCTTCTCGCTGGGCTCCGACGGTCACACGCGAGAGCAGGTAGCCGACATCCAGCGTCCGCTCGCACTCGCCCGCAGCGTTGGTGTGCGGGACGAAGACCTCTACGACCCCGAGCGCCACGGCTCGCGCACCGGCTTCTACGACACCCCATGACCACCAGCCACTCTGCGCATGTGACCTCTGGCCGGCTGGCACAGTCGCAGAGGTGGCGGCACGATCTCTTGTTGAGCGTGCCACCCGCCCCTAGGTTCAGTGTAGCGGTGTGAGGAGGAGTATGTGATTCTCGGTTGCCTTGCTCTGAACGCGTCGTTCGAGCCCCTGACCATGGTTCCCATGCGTCGGGCGCTGCGGCTCGTCATCGATGGCAAGGCCGAGATCGTGGAGGCGGAGCAGGACCGCGTGGTCCGCTCGGAGCGGCTCGTCATGCCGCGCCCCGCCGTCATCCGCCTCACCAAGTTCATTCACGTGCCGCGGCGCTTCCGCCGGCAGGTGACGAACACCTTCCTGTTCGCGCGCGATCACTACCGCTGCCAGTACTGCGGGCGACCCGCCGCCGAGTTGCGGCCGCGCGAGTCGCTCACGCGCGATCACGTCATTCCCATCTCGCGCGGCGGCACCAACGACTGGACGAACGTCGTCACCGCCTGCTCGCCGTGCAACACCCGCAAGGGGAATCGGCTGCCTCAGGAGATCGGGATGCACCCGCTCACCCATCCGGTCGAGCCGCACTTCGTGCACCTCTCGTGGGCCGTGCGTCGTCTCACGCAGACGCAGGCGCGCTACATCCGCACGTTCTATGGAGATGCCATCCTCCAGCAGCTCGAGGCGCTGGAGCATCGCGCGTATCCCCATCAGCACCCGCATCGCCACGACGATCACTCCGGCGCCGCGGCCGACTGAATCGCCGCTGCTAGCCTGGCGCCCTGAACGTCGCGCTGCGTCCCGTGTAGTGCTGGCGCTCGCCACCCAGCATCCGCAGCATCAGCGTCCGCACGCCGCTTCCCAGCGCGGACGCCGCCGTGCCGCCTGATCGCGCGCCACGCAGCCAGCGCTCCAACTGATCCATGTCGCTCACCGAGAGCGCCTCGATGTCGAGCGTGATGCTGTAGTAGTAGCGCGATCCTTCGCGCTCCGGCATCAGCTGCGCGCGCAGCGGCCGCTCCAGGATCGCTTGCGCCGTGGCCAGGGTGGCGAAGCTGCCCACGTCTTCCACCTTGCCGCGCTGTCGCTGCACCACCCGGTAGCGCTGCGCGGACGGATCGTACTGGATGATCAGCTCCCACTCCTGCTGCCCTTCCAGGTCGTTGAACAATCCGCCCACCCGCCACAGCTCGAGCCTGAAGCGCAGCGACGCCGGAAAACCGCTGCGCACGAGGTCGCGCATGTCCGGATCGGCGAACAGGTTTGCCGACGTCACCACCGGTGCACCCGCTGCGCTCGCCGGTGGAGTGACGCCGAGCGCCACTCGCCGCTGCGCGGCCAGCGGGGTGGCGCCAACGATCAGGAACGCCAGTGCGCTCGCGACGAGTCGGCCGGGGCGACGCACGCGCTAGAAGCGATGCCGGAGGCGAACGAACACGTTCATCGGCTCCTGCGGCGCCGACAGCGCCTTCGCCACGTACAAGCCGAAGAAGGTGAAGTCGACTCCCGCGCCGATGTCCGTGCGATACGACGACAGCGGTGGCATCGCCTGCCGCCCGATGTCGAGCGGATTGCCTGGCGAATTCACCAGCCAGCCGCGACCGGCGTCGGCAAAGAACACCCACGCACCGTCGGCGCGAAAGCGCGTGCGCCGCGCGCCGCCCTGTCCGTTGCTCAGCGAGAGTCGCAGGTCCTTCCGGTATTCCAGCTGCGCCAGCGCGATGCGCTCACACTGCGCCGGTCGCCCCGTCACTGTGGCGCCAGAGCCGCACGTCCCGACGTCCGGCGCGTCACCGGAGCGGAAGTCGAACCCGGGCACCGTGGCCGGCCCGTCGATCGACAACCGTCGCTCCAACGGCAGCGGTGAGCCGCCAAGCCATCCGCCCAGCACCCCGCGCAGGTTGAGCGCGGCGTTGGGCGCGAGCCGGTTGTAACGCCTGACGTCCAGGAAGCCACGCTGGTACCGTGTCGGCCCCGCCGGCGCCGTCCGGACGTTGAGCGACGTTGCCCCCGCCTCGGTGATCACGCCCGTGCTCCGCTCATATTCGCCGAGCACGTACCAGCCTGCCCACGGATTGAACGTGTCGTTGCGAGTATCGATCCGCAGGCGAATCGCGGCGCGATGAAAGCGGCCGGCATCCAGCACGGGATTCTCGCGCCATGATCGCTCACCGTTGAACAAGGTCGGCGGATTGCGCGCTGGCCGCGCCGACCACCGCTCGTCTCCATACGAGAGCGTCAGGTCGGCGTTTTCCGTCGCCCGCAACGCGGCTACCAGCTGGCCGCCGTGGCGTCCGTAGTAATCGCGGTAGTCGCGCCGGAAGAGGAACGACGCGAGGCCGACTTCGGCATCGCTCAACTGCCAGTCCTCCACGCCATTCACCACGTTGAACAGCTCACCGCCGAGCGTTACGCCGTAGCGCCGCCCCACGCGCACTTCGGCGCGAACCAGGTGGCCGACGTCCGGCGTGGCCGAGGTGAAGCTGCTGCCCGTTCGCAGGATCGCGTCCGCGTCGAGGCGCAGGTGTCCCCACCCCTGGTCGCGATAGAGCACCGGGCCGACCTTCACCGGCAGTCCTTCCGTGCGGTTGTAAGCACCCGCCGATGCGATCTCCAGGCGATTGGAGTTCGGCTTGCCACCCAGCTCGAACCGACGCCACCACTGCTCGGTGATCCGGCCCCCCTCGGTCACCGCAACGAGCAGCTCGCCCTCGCGCGTGTAGCGCAGCGGCGGATGGTAGACGCGCAGCTCGCCACCGATCGTCGCGCCCTCGCTGCCCTCCACTTCGCCGCCCACCACGAGCAGATCGCCGTCGATGCGCGCGCCCTTGCGGAGCAGCACGTCGGCGTTGATCGCCAGCAGTCGTCCCGTGATCCGGCCGGCCACGATGACCGGCCCGTCCAGCACCGCCACGTCGCCGCGCACCACACTGTCGACGGGAATCTCCACCTGGTCCGCCGCGCGCAGCCCCGTCGTCGCGTTGTACAACGCCACGACCTCGTGTGCGACGTCGCGCGGCAGCTCGTTCGTCGCGATCGTGTCCTTCTGCTGTGCCACCGCGATCGAACCGGGTGCAGCGCTCGCCGCACCAGCGACGCCGAGCGCCCACGCCGCGCGCAGGATGCGTCGAGTGGCGCGTATCATTCGTCCCCCACGGGTATGCCCAGGCGCCGCATGCGCCGGTACAGGTTCGCGCGATCCGTGCGCAACCGGCGCGCTGCCTCCGCCACGTTTCCTCCCGCGGCGGACAGCGCACGCAGGATCAGCGTTCGCTCATGGCCATCCAGCGTGTCGCTGAGCGAACCGTCGAGCTGTGCGGGGTCGGGCAGGGGAGTGTCCGCTGGGCGCGCTCCATCCATCGGCAGCACCGCGCGCACGTCGCCCTCGTCCACCTCGGCGCCGGCGTGCAGGATGGCCAGTCGCTCCACGATGTTCGCCAGCTCGCGCACATTGCCCGGCCAGCGATAGCGCGCCAATAGCGAAAGGGCACCACTCGTCCACTGCGGCGGCCTGCGCCCTGTTCGTGCCTGGTGCAGCAGCGAGAAGTGCCGCACGAGCGCGGGAATGTCGTCCGGCCGCTCGCGCAGAGGTGGCACCGGGAGCGGAATGACGTTCAGGCGGAACAGCAGGTCTTCGCGGAAAGATCCCTCCGCCACGGCTCGCGCGAGGTCGCGGTTCGTCGCGCTCACGATCCGCACGTCCACACGAATCGGCTTTCCTCCTCCGACGCGCTCGATCTCCCTGGCCTCGATCGCGCGCAGCAGCTTGGCCTGCGCCTCGAGTCCGAGATCGCCCACTTCGTCGAGGAACAACGTTCCCGTGTGCGCGAGCTCGAACCGTCCGATCCGCCGTTCCGTCGCCCCCGTGAACGAGCCCTTCTCGTGGCCGAACATCTCGCTCTCCACCAGGTCGCGCGGAATCGCCGCGCAGTTCACGCGGACGAACGGTCGCTCCCGCCGCGCGCTCCCGAAGTGAATCGCCGACGCCACCAGCTCCTTGCCGGTTCCCGATTCTCCCGTGATGAGCACGCGTGCATCTGTCGGCGCCACTCGCGCGATCATCTCGCGCACGCGCTCCATTGCCGGGCTCGCGCCGATCATCTCCCCCGCCAGGCCGAGGTCCTCGCGCAACGCGCGCGCCTCGCGGCGCACGCGCCGGAGCTCCAGTGCCGACGCGAGCGCCAGCAGCACGCCTTCCGGCGTGAGTGGCTTTTCCAGGAAGTTGAACGCGCCCAGCTTGGTCGCCTTCACCGCATCGCTCAACCCCGCCTTGCCGCTCATCATGATCACGGGCACGTCCGGAACCAGCTCACGCAACCTCCCCAGCGTGGCCAGTCCGTCCAGCTCGCCCGGCATCATCAGGTCGAGCAGCACGGCATCCGGGCAGCTTTCGGCCACGCGCGCGAGGCCGAGCGCTCCTTCCGCCGCATCGCGCACCTCGTAGCCTTCGCTCGTGAGCAGCGCACCCACCATGCGCCGGATGTTCGGCTCGTCGTCGATGATCAGGACACTCGACATCAGCCCTCGCCCCCTGAGTGCGCCAGCGGCCTGGCGTCGCTCCTCGCCTCGATCGGCAGCGCCAGCGTGATCGTCGTGCCCTGGCCCGGTGTACTCTCTGCCGCGGTCGTACCGCCATGTGCGTGGAGCGTCTGGCGCACGATCGCCAGGCCGAGTCCGGTGCCTCCGGCCTTGTGCGTCACGTATGGCTCCCAGATGCGCTCGAGCCGCGATGCCGGGATTCCGACTCCTGCATCGCGCACCACGATCTCGACCATGGCCCGATGTCCCGCGCGCGCGGACGCGCGCCGCACCGCCACCGAGATCGGCGACCCGGGCGGCCCCGCTTCGACCGCGTTCAGGAACACGTTCGTCAGGGCGCGGCCCAGTGCTTCGGCATGTCCTGGTACCATCGGTACATCCTCATCCACCGTGATCGCGACGGGAGTTCCATCGGGCACCGCACTCCGCCTGCACGCCCGCACGAGCTCCGCCAGGTCCACCGGCGCCTGCGGTCCCTCGGGCAGCCGACCGAACTGCGCGAAGCTTCGCGCCATCTCGTCCAGCCGCTGCGACTCGGTCTCGAGTACGTCAACCGTGTCGCGCAGCGACTCGGGTGCATCGCGACGCAGTCGCGCGATCGCGAAACGGATCGGCGTCAGTGGATTCTTGATCTCGTGCGCCACCTGGCGCGCCGCCTCGCGCAGCGCCGTCGTGCGCTCGGCCTCCAGCGCGCGCGTCCTCCCCAGGTGCAGCTCATCCGCCATCTCGCGCATCCGGTTGCGCAGCACCACGAATTCCGGCGCGCCCTTTCGCGGTGGCCCCTCCGGCAGCGCCTCTCCACGCCCGATCATCGCCGTCCATCCCACCAGCTCACTCAACGGCCGGCTCAGGTTCCGACTCAGGTGGCCCGCCACGCGTGACGCCACGAGCCCCATGAGCAGTGTGGCCGCGAGCGCGAGTAACGCGGCGAGCACCGGCGCGCGTCGCGTCATCAGGAACTCCATCTGTCGCCCGCGCAGCAGCCCCTCGTCCAGCGCTCGACGATGCTCGTCCAGCAGGGCGCGTTGCGCGGCCGTCAGCGGCGCCGACTGCGTCGCCGCGATGGCTCGAGAACCCGTCTCCGCGATCCGTTCCATCGCCGGCGCGGTGCCCAGCAGCGGAAGGGCGCGGACGACCGTCATCTCCCACGCCGCCGTCAACACGATGGTCGGAACGAGTGCGAAGCCGAGCAGAATGAGAAAGAGACGGGCGCGAAAGCCGACCTGCTTCACGGGTACTCCGTACGGGCGCGCGGAAGGGAGGGTTCGCGGTAACATATAGTTGGCCCCATCGTGCGACCACCCTCGACCGCGTGCCGCCATGCGCACTCACACCACCTATCGGATCTTCGAGACGGCGAAACGACAGGAGATCATCGACATCACCGACGACGTGGAGGCCTGCCGCGCCGAAGCCGACATCACCGAAGGAATGATCCTCGTCTCGGCGATGCACATCTCGGCGTCGGTGTTCGTCAATGATCACGAGCCGGGTCTTTGGAAAGACATCCAGCAATGGCTCGAGGAGCGCATCGCCCCCTGGTCGCCGGAGTCGTATCGCCACAACCGCGGCACCGGCGAGGACAATGCGGCGGCGCACCTCCGCTCACTTACCATCGGCCACGAAGTGATCGTTCCCGTGACTGCGGGCAGCCTCGACCTCGGCCCCTGGCAGCGCATCTTCTACGGCGAATGGGACGGCCAGCGCCCAAAGCGCGTGATCTTCAAGGCACTCGGCATGTAGCCGTGGCAGTGAGACTTCCGCAAACCCTTGGGCCACCATAGATTACGGCTCTGGTCATCTCCGGAGGCGCGAGCATTCGCCCGCGGCGACAGGGGTGACCAGGTCAACGACGGTGTCGCCGTGATCGGTGCCGCCCTCTGAACCGCGCTCTGCGCGGCGGGGCGAGCCGGTGGACGAACGCACCGTGCAACGCCTCTCACGCGGCCGCGCTCGCCGATCGACGCTGCATCGGGTCCGACCGCAGAGTGAGAGCACGGGCGCCGCCCTGCGGCCCCGCTCACACACCTGCGTCTGGTGACGCAAGGGATCGCATGAATCCACGTACCTCGCGGAATGGCCCGACGCGCTCCGGCGCCGCGCTCATCCACCGCGGACCCCAGGCGCTCAGCGCCTCCCACGCCGCCTCGGCCAACTACGTGCCGCCGATGCACGCCCCGAACGCGGCCCTCCTCATCGACTTCGACAATGTCACGATGGGGATTCGGTCCGACCTCGGCAATGAGCTCCGGACCCTCCTCGGCTCGGACATCATCAAGGGCAAGGTCGCCGTCCAGCGCGCCTACGCCGACTGGCGCCGGTATCCGCAGTACATCGTCCCGCTCGCCGAGTCGTCGATCGACATGATCATGGCGCCGGCCTATGGGTCGTCGAAGAAGAACGCCACCGACATCCGCCTCGCCGTCGATGCGATGGAGCTCGTCTTCACTCGTCCCGAGATCGGCACCTACATCCTGCTCTCGGGAGACAGCGACTTCGCGTCGCTCGTCACGAAGCTCAAGGAGTACGGCAAGTACGTCATCGGTGTCGGCATCCGCGAGTCGTCGAGCGACCTGCTCGTCATGAACTGCGACGAGTACTACAGCTACAATGCGCTCGCTGGCCTCGTGAAGAACTCCGAAGAGGAGCCCGCGCGGAAGTGGGATCCGTGGGAGCTCGTCATCGAGGCGGTCACCCGCATGAAGCGCAACGGTGACGTCATGCGCTCCGACCGGCTCAAGCAGGTCATGCAGGAGATCGACAGCTCGTTCGACGAGAAGGATCTCGGCATGGCCAAGTTCTCCCGCTTCGTGCAGGACGCCGTTCACCGCGGGCTGATCTCCGCCACGAAGCTGGAGAACGGCCAGCTCGAGATCGGACTTCCCTCGGGCGCCGCTGGCGAACCACGTGCCGCAGAGCAGAAGTCAGTACCGGTCGAGGAGGCCCCACGCGCGGACTCCGCGGACGGGAAGCGCGAAGGCAGCCGTAGCCGTCGTGGACGTCGTGGCCGCGGTCGCGAGCGCGAGGATCGTCCGCGCGCAGGTGCGCCCGAGACGCCAGCCGCCGAGGCGGCCCCCGCCGTCGCCGCTGCCGCGCCGGAAGGCATCCCGGTCTCCGTGGAGAAGTCCGCTGGTGATCAGATCGGCGCCAGCGGAGAGCGACTGACGCGTGATGAGGCGTACGATCTCGTGCGTCGCTCAGTCGCGGCGCTGACCACGGGCGACGAGTCCGTGCGCGCGAGCGACGTCCGTGCCAAGGCGCGCGAGCTGCTCGGCCACGACAGCGAGAGCCTGAGCGATCGCAACTTCCCGCGCATCCTCAAGGACGCGCACGACGGCGACGTCATTGACCTTCGCCGTCGCGGTGATGACTTCGAGGTCGCGCGCGCGGCTGAAGCAGAGCCGGTATCGGCGCAGCTCGCGAAGACGGCGGTCGCCAACGCTCCCGCTGCACCAAGTGCGCCTGCTGCGCCACGCGGCATGGGTCCGCGTGGCGTCAGCGGTCCGCGCGGTCGCGCTGGACGTCCGGGCGCCCCGCCTCCCGACCTGCTGAGCATCGGCGTCGTCGGGCCGGCATCCGGTGGGGCGAAGTCCGCGTCGCCGGCAGCGACGTCGCCTGCGATCGCCGATGTACCGTCGGGCAGCGTATCCTCCGACGCCGCGCCGAACGCTGCGGCACCGGCAGCGAAGGGACGTGGTCGTCGCGGAGCTGCGAAGAAGGCCGCTGCGCCCGCAGATCAACCGGTGGCCAGGTCGGCGAAGAAGACGGCGGCGAAGAAGGCGCCCGCCGCAAAGAAGACGCGGGCCAGAAAGAACGCGGCTCGCGCCGAAGCATGACCCGGGACGCCGCGCAGACCGCGCGGCGTTCTCGTCTCGGCGCTCCGCTCGCGGCGAGCTTCTACGATCGTCCGACGGAGCTCGTCGCGCGTGAGCTTCTCGGCGCGGTGCTGCAGTGCACCACGCCGGAGGGCGTCACGCGCGGTCGCATCGTCGAGACCGAGGCGTACATCGGCCCCGAGGACCCTGCCTGTCACGCCGCCGCGGGACTCACCCGGAGAACGCGTCATTTGTTCGGCCCGCCCGGCATGTCGTACGTCTATCTCATCTACGGCATGTACTGGTGCTTCAACGCCGTCACCCGAGAGCGCGGCCACGGCGCGGCGGTGCTCGTGCGCGCCGTCTCGCCGCTCGACGGCATCGCGTTGATGCACGCCCGCCGACCGAAGGTCAAGAACGACCGCGAGCTCACCAACGGTCCGGGCAAGCTCTGTCTCGCCATGGGCATCGACGGCACGATGGACGGCAACTCGCTTCGCGACGGGCCCATCGTCATTCGCGCCGGAGAACCTGTACCCGACGACGACGTCGTCGTCACCCCGCGTATCGGCATCGTGAAGGCGGCCGACTGGCCGTTGCGATATTTCGTGCGCGACGATCCGTACGTGTCCAGGACGCCGGGTCACTTCGAACGCAGCAGGTGGGTCGGTAAGTAGGTGGGAATGTGGGTAAGGAATCGGAAAGGGCCCGATCAGCTGCGCTGATCGGGCCCTCATCCTTGTGCGTCCTCACCAACTCACCGACGTCTTCACCGAGCCCGATCGATCGATTTCCCCACATTGTACCGCACGCCCGCTTCCAGCGTGTACTGGATCCCGAACTTCGGGCGCGGATTGTGGAGGAAGAACTCGTTGTGGAGGAAGGTGCCCGTGCCGTGCACGAACACCGAGAACATCGGAAGCCGCTGCTGTGCGCCGAGCATCACGAACGGCGCGAATGCCACGCGCTTGTTCTGCACGCTGTCAGCCGCCGCGTTGAGCTGCGCCGCATTGTCGAACGGCGCCGTCGAGCTCACGCTGCCGATGCGGTTCATCCCCATCCCCAACCCGACGTACGGGTGAAGCGAGGGAGTCTGCATCGGGAAGCCGACGAGCGCCGCCGAAATCCGTTGCAGGTTGTTCAGGTTCACGATGCGCGGTTGCAGGCCGAGCTGGCCGACTTCCATGAACGCTCCCTGGGTACTGAAGAACGACTGATCGAAGCTTACGTACAGGCCGCCATACGTGCGCGTGATCATCCAGTCGATGCCGGCGAGCGGCGCGACCCCGTTGTCGGTGCTGTAATTCGACGAGTAGACGAGCGCTCCGCCTTTGGCGCCCCAGAACCACGCGTCCTTGAACTGCCGTCCTTCCTGTGCCGCGCTCGGCTGGGCGAGCAGGGCGGCTGCACTGGCAACCGCGAGGACACGGAGGAGTCGCATATCAGAAAGCCTCGAGAAGGGAAATGCGTCCGTTCGGCCCGCAATTGCGGGCTCATGCCTTGGGACGAAGACGTCGCCCCGGGCGTCACGAACCGGACGCCGGACGCTGGCCGATGGAACGGCCGGTGCGTAACCTGACGGTACGCCTCGCCTCTGCGTCACGCCGGGGCACTCGCCACTCGCCGGGAAGAGTCGCCATGTCCGCCATCCTGCCCGACACCCCTCGCTTCGAGACGCCGGTGTACGGCACCGTCTTCGCCGCTCGCGCCGAAGTTGTCCGCCGGCTCAAGGAAGGCGATCGCCTCATTCTCGTCCCCGATCCGCCGGGCGTCGACGACCCGAGCGTCTGGGTTCACGCTCCTGGCGGTGATGTCGTCGGCCATCTCTCACCGGACGTGAATGCCTGGATGGCCCCGCGCATGATCCGCGGCGCGCGCTACGCCGCCGAAGTATCCAGCCTCGGCGCCCCGGACACCGAGAGCTGGAAGCGACTCGTGATCGAGGTGCGGCGCGTTGACTGAAAAACCCTTGGAGGACACGGCGGAAGAAGCTGAAACGGCAGGATTCGCCTTGGCGAATCCTGCCGTTTCAGCTTCTTCCAATTGTTTCCGCTGCAGGCCCTTGCGGTCGACCTTCAGCCTCAGATCACTCCGGCCTTGGTCCCCACCTTGATGAACGCCCGCACCGCCTGATCGAGATCGTCGCGCGTGTGCGCTGCCGAGATCTGGCAGCGGATCCTCGCCTGACCCTGCGGCACCACCGGAAACCCGAAGCCCGTCACGAACACCCCTTCGTCGAGCAGCATGTCGCTCATCCGGATCGCTGCCGCGGTCTCCCCGACGATGATGGGGATGATCGGCGTCTCACCCGCAAGTGGCTTGAATCCCGCCTCGATGATCTGCTCCCGGAAATAGCGCGCGTTGTCGCGGAGCTGCTGTACGCGCTCGGGGTGCTGCTCGATGAACTCCACCGACGCCAGCGCGCTCGACGCCACGGTCGGCGGCAGCGCGTTCGAGAAGAGCTGTGGGCGCGACCGCTGCGTGAGGTAGTCGCACAGCGCCGCTGAACCGGCCACGAATCCGCCTGCCGCGCCTCCCAGCGCCTTGCCCAGTGTGGACGTGATCACGTCCACCTCTCCCAGCACGCCAAAGTGCTCCGCCGTTCCGCGTCCCTTCTTGCCCAACACGCCCGTCGCGTGGGAGTCGTCGATCACGAGTACCGCGTCATGCTCCCTGCAGATCTGGAGCAGGTCCGGCAGCGGCGCGATCGACCCTTCCATCGAGAACACGCCGTCGCTCCACACGATCCGCCGCTTTGCACCCTTCGCGCCTGACAGCTTCTCACGCAGGTCGGTCAGGTCGGCGTGCTTGTACACGGCCGTCGTGCACTTCGTGATCGACTTCGCCAGTCGCATCGAGTCGATGATCGACGCGTGATTCAGTGCGTCCGACAGCACGAAGTCCCCTTCCTCCACCACCGTCGCCGTCAACCCCTCGTTGGCGTTCCACGCCGAGACGTACGACATGGATGCTTCCGTCCCGACGAACCGCGCCAGCGCTTCTTCGAGTTCGCGATGGACCACGAACGTGCCGCAGATGAACCTTACGCTGCCCGTGCCCGCCCCGTACTGCTCCAGCCCGTCGATCCCCGCCTCCACCACCGCCGGCTCCGCCGCCAGTCCGAGGTAGTTGTTCGACGAGAGGATCAGCACTTCCCCGCGCCCCTCCATCTCCACCCGCGCCGCCTGCGGCGACTCCAGGTAGTTGAGCCGCTTGTAGACGTGCTCGTCCCGGAGCTGCTGCAGCTTCGCCTCGAGGCCAGCCGTGAAATTCCTGTTGAGAGCCATGTGGGTGCGATTGAAGTCCGATTTCCAACTCACCTACTCACCTACTGTACTTCGAACACCACCTTGCCCGCCTCCCCGCTCTTGATCGCCGCGATCGCATCGTCGTAGCGCTCCAGTGGAAAGCGATGCGTGATCACCGGCGTCGGGTCGAACTGGCCGGACCGCAGGAACTGCGTCATCTGAATCCACGTGTCGTACATCCGTCTGCCGACCACGCCGTACACCGTGATCCCCTTGAAGATGATCTCCGTTGCGAAATCCACCTCCATGGGCTTGGCGGGAATGCCCAGCATCTGCACCCGGCCGCCGACGCGTACCAGCGAGAAGGCCTGATGGATCGCGCTCGGCACGCCGGACATCTCCAGCACGACGTCCACGCCGAGCCCCTGTGTCGCGCGCTTCACCGCTTCGCCTGCTTCCTTCGGCGTCAAGGCGTCGTTCGCGCCCATCTGCTTCGCCAGCGCGAGCCGCGTCGGATTCACGTCGCTCGCCACGATGTGCGAAGCCCCAGCCGCGCGGCAGATTCCGACCGCGAAGATCCCGATCGGTCCGCACCCGGTCACCAGCACCGTCTTGCCCGGGAGCTCCGTGCCGACCAGCGCCGTGTGGAACGCATTGCCCATCGGATCGTGGATGCCGCCGATCTCGTATGACACCGCGTCATCCAGGTGCCACACGTTCGTTGCCGGCATCGCGATGTAGTCGGCGAAGCAGCCATCCCGGTCCACGCCGATGATCCGCGTGTTCGGGCAGACATGTGCGTTGCCGGTGCGGCAGAGGTGACAGCGCCCGCACACGATGTGTCCCTCGGCCGTCACCCGGTCGCCTTCCTTCACGTCCGTCACGAGGCTGCCGACTTCCACCACGTCGCCGGCGAATTCGTGTCCCACCGTGAATGGCGGGCGGCACCGTCCCTGGGCCCACGCGTCCCACTCGTAAATGTGCACGTCGGTGCCGCACACGCCGGCGCGTCGCACCTTGATCAGCACTTCGTCGTCGCGAATCGTCGGGCGCTGCACGTCGCGCAGCACGAAACCCGGACCCGCCGTCTCCTTCACCAGCGCTCTCACTCGCGCCTCACTCTCGATCTGGAATCCCGCTCGTCGCCTCGGTCGAGGCGGTATCGAAACCAAACGGATACGCGCCGTCGACGGAAGTGTGAGCCGAGCATCGTGAGCGGCGTCCACTTTCTTTCAATGAGACGCGCGCGATTCACTATTGCGTGACATTTCTCGCGTTCCTATATTCGCGCGAGTTGCTCCGCAGCGCTGCGCGCACACTTACGCGCACCGCACGCATCAGAAAGCCGAGGGTACTGCGTGGGTTCTTCCCGTCGGGAGTTCGTCAGGACGACGTCCGTTGCCGCCGCCGCGATTGCTGGACTCGCCGCGGTTCCCTCTGCCGCCCGCGGCGCGCTGCTCGCCCCCACTCCTTCGTCGCCTGCATTCGGCGACGACCCCGACATCGAAGCGCTCGCGCATCTCGCCATCGACGCGGCGCGTTCCGCTGGCGCGAGCTACGCCGACGTCCGCTTCTCCCGCAATCGCTCGCAATCGCTCTTCACGCGCGAGCGGCGCGTGCAGGGTCTGGTCGACAACGAGACGCAGGGCTTCGGTGTCCGCGCGCTCGTCGGCGGCGCGTGGGGCTTCGCTGCCAGTCGCGAGCTCTCTCGCGATGAGGTCGCCCGTGTCGCGCGCCAGGCCGCCGAGCAGGCGCGCGCCAACGCGGCCACCCTCGTGCGCCCCGTCGTCCTCGCACCCGTCACTCCGGTGCCGCGCGGCACCTGGCGTACGCCGATCGAGATCGATCCGTTCACCGTCTCCATCGAGGACAAGGTCGGCGCGCTGCTCGATGCGAACGCCGCCGCCCTCAAGGCCGGTGCGCGCTTCGTGAACTCGAGCATGTTCTTCCTCCGCGAGGAGAAGACCTTCGCGTCGTCCGACGGATCGTACATCGTCCAGACCATCTACCGCACCCAGCCCAGGGTCACGGTGACCGCGGTCTCCAGCGACCAGAGCGACTTCCAGACGCGCTCGTCCAACGAGATCGCGCCGATGGGTCGCGGCTACGAGCACGTCCGCGACGCAAAGCTCGTCGAGAATGCGCCGAAGTGGGCCGCCGAGGCTGTGCAGAAGCTCACCGCCAGGCCGGTCGAGGTCGGCCGCTACGACCTCGTGCTTCACCCGTCGCACCTCTGGCTCACCATCCACGAATCCGTCGCGCACCCGACCGAGCTCGATCGCGCCCTCGGCTTCGAGGCAAACTACGCCGGCACCAGCTTCGTCGCGCCGCCGGAGAAGGTCCTCGGCAAGCTGCGCTACGGCTCCCACCTCATGAACATCCGCGGCGATCGCGAGCAGCCGGGTTCACTCTCCGCTGTCGGCTGGGATGACGAAGGGGTGAAGCCGGAGAGCTTCGACATCATCCGGAATGGCGTGTTCGTGGATTACCAGACCACCCGCGAGCAGGCGCCCTACCTCGCCGGGTACTACAAGGCGAGCGGTCGCCCGGTACGCTCGCACGGATGCTCCTACGCCGAGAGCTGGAGCGACGTGCAGTTCCAGCGCATGCCCAACGTCTCGCTCCTCCCGGGCGAAATGGACCTCGACTGGGCTGACCTCATCGCCGCCACCGACCGCGGCATCGCCATCGTCGGGGACGGAAGCTTCTCCATCGACCAGCAGCGCTACAACGCGCAGTTCGGCGGCCAGCTCTTCTACGAGATCAGGGGCGGGAAGATTACCGGCATGCTGAAGGA